>Ga0182745_1000373_pt1 | contig 52628 bp, 46 predicted proteins | sample eDN3rd30CKraftBY_FD_128523 | JGI IMG/M metagenome (GOLD analysis project Ga0182745, IMG submission 128523) | Enriched backyard soil microbial communities from Emeryville, California, USA - eDNA 3rd pass 30_C Kraft BY (version 2) (version 2) | ecosystem: Environmental > Terrestrial > Soil >... | reverse complement strand
TTGAATCCTGCTGCATCGATACTCTCAGGAGGATTTATGCAGACAGAACTTTTCACACTGAAAGATGTGGCGGCACTTCTTGACGTCGCTCCGCATCGCATCACGTATCTCATCACCAGCAGGCCTCAAAGTGAGCGAGATGCGGCTCCGAACGGGAAATCGGACCGTCCGGATTTTTGACGGAAATCCGACGGCCTGTTTTGTTCTGTTTGATGGAATGGGTCGCTCCCCGCTGGGGATATCCCTTCAAAATCGAATTATGGTAGAGACGGCGGACCATGGCTCCATCCCAGACGTCGTTCCGGCAGTAGAGACCTGTAGCAACTCCGGACCTGTTAAAATAATCGGCGACCGACGTCCAGTTCAGTGTTCGCTTCAGGATCTCCAGCCCTTCCCGCAGGAACGGAGCGGCGGATTCATCTTTGCGCCATTCACTGAAATGTTTGGCTCCTTCCGGTTTCAAATGACTTGTGACAAACCCGAGCGTTCGAAATCGACCTTCTGGTACACACATGGCGCGTGCGCAGGATGTCTCATGGCTCACCCAAAAGCGGATTGCCGGGGTTCTCGCGATGGCCCACCACCATGCGTGGCGGGTCTATTATCGTGAGGGGAGCCGTCCCGTTCGGTGGCTGAGGCGGAGCAAGTTCCCCCCGGGGATCAATGCCCAGATGGCGATGTCCTGGTGTTTCACGGTAAGTGACGGACGGCAGGGAATGTTCAGGACCGCGCTGACGAACAGCGCCGCCCGGCGTTTCCCCTGTCGAAGATGAGCCATCAACTTGGCCGTGGACGCGATCAGTCGCGGACCAGATTGACTGGTGGAAACTCCTGCTGATAAATGCCCCGCACAGGTGGTCGTTCCACAGGCACAGATCAGCCGCTGCTGCTGATACTCTGTGATGAGGGTTTGATCTCCGGCAGTTTCCCCAACATTCATGGGGAGCTTTAGCTTCATGGTCCCGACAGGGATTATTCTTTTCCGTGGCTCCGATAGCGTCCGCTGGCCCGTTGCAGGAATCGGCGCTCAGCGTCGGTCAGTGAATTCATTCCATGCTGATTGATTTTTTCCAGCAACTCATCGACGCGGCGTTCGGTTTCGAGCTTGAGTTGCAGTTCCTTTTCCTGTTTTTTTTCGTTTCGTTCGGCCCGCCAGCGCTCCAGTAAACCTGGGCGGCGTTCCTGTTCATCACGATGTTCAAGACTGGTGTACCCTTGGGAGAAATCGTATCCCATGAAGGAATCGTCCAGAGGTCGATTAAACTGGGCTGTCAGATGTTCATAGGTTCCCAGCATCATCAGGATCGATCCCAGAAACACCAGATCGACCGATTTCATCCAGACTCCTACGACCATCAGAACCAGACTGAGCGCCATTCCGGCCCATAATGTTCCGATCTTTGCGGTCTGACGATCCCATCTCAATTTGGAAATATGAAAGGCCATCTGACCGCCATCCAGCGGATAGATCGGCAACAGATTCAGGACCAGCAGCTGCAGGTTGACGAAGAAAATCAACATGACCAGTGCCAGAGGAAAATTGCCGACCAGATCAATGGGAGGCAATGTCAGCAATGTCAGGCATTGGTACAACGCTCCGTCATGGATGAGAATCGGGGCACAGAGCAGACAAATCAGAAGTTGAACCAGTGGCCCGGCGGCAACGGTGAAAAATTCGGAGGCAAAATAAGGAGCCGGGTTGACGAAGGCGAGTCCCCCCAATGGCCAGATCAAAATCTCATTGCCGTAGCCCCCTGTTTTTCTGGCGGCGAAGACATGGCCGAACTCATGCAACAGAATTGAAACGAAAACAATCCCGGTGATCAGTAACCCCAGTTGCAGTCCCAGCTTCGCACAGAACAACAGTCCCAGCAGGAAAAACCAGACACTGATTTTTACCTCGGTCTGGAAATAGGTTCCGATCGGGAAACTGAGCCAGAGCGGATTCTGTCGAATGTCCATACGAGTGACGGGGAACAGGGAAAGTGACAAACGTGGATATAGAAGACCGTTGTGAGTGATCTCCTATAGAAAATCGTACCACTCTGGTGATCATCTAGCAATTCGTAAATTCTAAGTCCCCTTTCCCGTAATAAAACGGGAACAGTTTCTATTCGGCGAAATTGGAACAAAATTCTCGGTCGAGGATGATCTGATATTGACCGACTCTTCATCCCGTTCGCTAACGCTCTCCCCTCAGCAGCGTCAGGAACTGGAGACGATGTTGCGGCGTGCCACCCTCGCTGCCGGACTGGCCTGTCCTTCCCGGGCAATTCTCTTGCTGGCGGAGGGACATTCCGTCTCGGAGGTAGGACGCCGGGTCTCGATACAGGTCTCGATACAGCGGCGGCATCTGTACAAGTGGATCGATCGATTTCGCCAACAGGGGATCTCCGGACTTTCCGACGGAAAACGGACGGGACGCCTCCCCGTCTTTTCCCCCCGCGGTCGAGATGCATCTGGTCAAGATCGCCTGTGAACGGCTGGATGATGTCGGACGCTCGCTGTCTCACTGGGATTGGAGTTCGGCTCATTTGTCCACTGAGCCAAGCAAGATTGGCCTGCGTCGTGAGATACAAAGGCTTCGAAGCTCCCTATTTTTGCCGTCCAGTCGAATTTCAGTACCCGATCCTGATATTGATGAGTCGTTTCACTTCTGGTCACTTGTCGTTGTTTCGTATTACTGAGCATCCTTTTCAGCACAAATTCAGCACAGTCTTCCGCTCCATTTGCCTCGCCGCAGATTCCTGTTCCGGCGGCTGCGTCGCCTCTGCCTCCCAATCGGCGTCGGCAAATGCAACATACAAACGGGCCGGCCGGGAAATGTGGGATGCACTTTCCCGGCAACGGTCTGCTGCCATTTGAATGAGGCCAGAATGAAGCGGCAAGTCTTTTTGCAACGGGTCCATCGCGCTGTCTGCAAACTGATGATGGCATTGATGGCGAGCCAGCAGGTGATCTGGACCCCGTTGCTCATGGGGGCGGAGAATCCCAACATCGTTGCGGGGGCGGCGACCATTCAGCAGAACGGGACGAATCTCAACGTCACCACCCAGACCGATCGCACGATCATCAACTGGGACAAGTTCAACATCCCGCAGGGAAACACCGCGAACTTCCTGCAACCGGGGATGAACTCCGCCGTGCTGAACCGGGTCATCACCAGCAATAACCTCTCGGCGATCTACGGGAATCTTTTCTCGAACGGCAATGTCTATCTGGTGAACCCCTCGGGGATCGTCGTCGGACCATCCGGGGTGATCAACACCAACGGCTTCACCGCCTCCGTTCTGGATATTTCCAACAGAGACTTCCTGAATGGCAACCTGCACTTTCAGGGGAACAGCACGGCGGGCGTTCTCAATCAGGGAAAGATCTTCACCGGCCCCGGCGGAGCCACGCTGATCGGCTCGCAGGTGATCAATGAAGGACTGATTGAATCCAACGGCGGGAACATCAACCTCCTCACCAGGGGAAGAAGGGGGGCGGGGTTTACCACCAGGCCGATCAGGCGACCATTGCCAACGGCATCAGCGAAACCGCCCACCTCATCAAGAACAGCGGCACACTCCGCGCCACGGGAGCCCTGAATGTCGGCGGCCAGATTTATCTCGTCAGTCCCGGCGGAACGGTGATTCAGGAAGCGATCGCCAAGGCGTCGCAGGGAAAGAACGGCGGCGGAACGGTCAAGATCGGCGGGGGCTTCCAGGGGAACGACGCCAGCATCGCCAATTCCCAGTCCACCACCATCGACGCCACGACCACGATTCAGGCCGAAGCCGGAGCTTCCGGTGATGGAGGCACCGTCATTGTCAGGTCGGATGGAAAGATCGAGTTTCCGGGAAGCATCCTTGCCCGCGGCGGCAAAATTGGCGAAGGGGGCTTTGTGAAAGTCTCCGGCAAGCAGACCCTGAGCTTTCTGGGAACAGTCAACTCCATCGGCGCTGAGACGCTGACATTACTGCTGGGGAGCAATAATGTCACGTTACAAACCAGCAGCGACGGAAGCGAAGCAGGCGATATTCTCATTGACGCCCCCGTCTGGTGGGACTCGCAGTACTCCCTGACCCTGATGGCACACCGGGACATTACCTTCAAGCCAGCGTGCAGAACGCGGGACTGTCGGCAGTGCGGGAAATGCCAACGTCATCGCCGGCGGGGACGGAGCCACAACCGATCTCAATGCGTTTCTGGCAGCGGATATCCTGAACCCCGGGATGACCCTGTTCGGCAACGGTGGATATTTTGCCGAAGGTGACCACAGCGGGAACCACACGATCACCACCTCCAACAACATCACATTCCAGAGCGGCAGCGGCGATGCAATGTACGCCCAGTTTGGCAACGGTGGACATGGTGCCGGTGGCGACCACAGCGGGGATCTGCAGATTGTCAACGCAACAACCCTCACCCTGAAGGGGAGTATCAATCCACTCTCTTACTCCCAGATCGGCCACGGCGCCGCGACCGACACGCCCAACGGCACTTGCACCGGCCACATTGATATTCACGTCAGTGGGGAGACCTCGCTGGTCAACGGCAGGAGTGCCTGGCTCATCGAGCACCGCAGCACCAATAACACCCCAACCAATGCCGACGTCACCTTCTTCACCGGCACGCTGGATGACGACGCTGCCAACATCGTGCCCGCTACCTCCACGCTGCTGAACGCCGACTTCGGCACGATGATGTCGGCGAATCTGGCTGGTGGGAACGTCATCATCGGCTCGACCAACGGTGACATGCTCGTGAACGGGGCCTTCAACTATAACCAGCCGAACACCCTGACGTTCCTGTCCACCAGCAACATCAATTTCAACGCCAGCGTCCAGAACAGCCATGCGACGGCCGGAAACATCAACATCGTCAGCGGCTGGGACGGCACCAGCGGGTTGACACCGATCGCTCCCGGCAGCCCATTCGTCGCCTTCGCCCCCACCGACTTCCTCGCTGCTGATGTGAACGATGCGAGCATGACCCTGTTCGGCAACAATCAGGGGAGCGTGTTCATCGGTGATGGCACTCAAACGACCGGCAACACCAACGTCTTCGGCTACGACCCCGCTGGTCAACGGACTCACCGTCAATCCCGCCACTCTGTCGATGACGCCTTGGGATGTCATTAAAACCCGAAATTTGGAGTACCACTTTAACGGAACAGAGTTCAGTGTCGCCGGACTGCAAAACGGAGAATCGATCGGCTCCGTGACCCTGACCAGCCCGGGCGAGGCTGCTTCGGCGGCATCGGGAACGTATGCAATTACCGCATCCAATCCCGTCGGAGGAACGTTCAACATCAACAATTATCAGGTGACATTTGTAGATGGAACGTTACTGGTCGATCCCGTATCACCATTTGTCCTCAACAGTCAGGAGACACTGGACGGTTTTGATCGCCCCATGGATTACGCAAACAGTATTCGACACCTGGTCATCGTCACTGGCTCAGGAGAAATCATTCTGATTGTTCCGACAACCGAGGAACAACAGAATGACGAAGAAGAGGGAGCCGACGGCGTGAAAGGGACGATTCCGTTCGATCTGAGATTCAGCGGACAACAGGCCGCCAATTAAGATGGGCATTTTATATTGCACTGGGCAGTGAGGAGAGTTCACCAGAATCGGTTTGGACAGAAGGGCGGCGAGCACTCCGGACTACTCCGCGAGGACGTGTTGTCATCAGATGCCCAAGGCGGGAGTCGAACTCACAAACACTCAGGTTACCGTTTTTTTGTCAACTCGGCAATTTTCTCGTGCCATTTAGCAACTTCGTCATCATCGCCCGCAGCAAGCTTCATCATTAAACCAAGGAAGACCATACGACCAGACATTGCAGCGGAGTAATCAGCCTCGGTTAGATCAATATCATCAAAGTCTGGATTGGCGGGTACCTCGATCTCACGGATCCACCACCTCTCAATCTTTGCCACCAACCCATTGAGAGCAGCGAACAAGTCCATAATGATCAACAATCGCGTTGCGGTGACCGGCAATTCATCAAAGAGTCTCGTTTTACTTACGTCTGCATTCACAACAACACACTGGCCCGCGCCATGAATGGCACGGGACGAATGGCGATGTCACCCTGGAGGAGATTCGCCGCCTTAACGCCCTGCATACCACACTTATTTTCAGGACGGTCATTAATGCAGGGACCGCGAATTACTGTCCTGATTCAAAAAGACTTTTAATCTGATCCGGGGACAAAGCGTGATGGAAGATGGCGAGTTCGTCGATGCGACCATCCCAGAAGCCAGGATTCCGTTCATCCGGAGCCGAGCCATCCGGGAGCAGTTTCGCACCAATGCCGAGTGCTTCCGGGCCGGTCGTTCCCAGGCCGGCGCAGGGCTGTTGATCCACAGATTTCCCATTACGAAAGAGTGTCACCGACTCTCCGTCGACAACAAAAGCAACATGGTTCCATTGATGGAGTGGGAGCGGTTCCGAGTCTCGAATCTGAATCCGTTTGCCGAGTGCGTCAAGAATCTGTACTTCCAGTTCCCCTGAATCTTCGTTGATTCCAAAATGGAACTGACCTCCAAGGCCATAAGGTTCACCTGTCGTTTCATCGAGTTCAATCGCCCAGTGCTTGGCAATCGCAGCCCAGCGTGGCCGGCTTTCTGCCTTCACCCAGGCACACAGAGTGATCTTGTTATTCATGGCTCGCGGGAATTCTGGAATGATTGCATAGGACGTGGTTAACGGGCCATCAAGACGCAGTGCCTGCTCAACACGACCGGGGGCAAATGGTGGTGAAATCATCTGGTCGCAGTGAAGAAAGGCCGGGGTATTTCCGGTTCCTGAATCGGAAAGCGTGCGGCCATCGACTGATGAGGCCATTTGAAGATACGTCACGGGTTGTAGTGATTGAATCATCTCAGAATAACTGTGCTGACTACTCAGTTGTCCGTCACTGGATTCGGTCAGTTTACGAATGAATCGCTCACGGGAAATGTCGATCCCTTGCGGGATGCGGCCCACGCTGCTGATCCGTGTTGCCTGATCGGTAACGAGCCGAACTGCTGTTGTCGTCATCGGGGCCATCTTCGGGCGAACATCGACTTCACCATCAAAGACATGGACTTCGCTGCTGGTATCATTAAAGACCTCGACGGCGAACTCCGTACCATGGTCAATGACATTCGCCGTTGGAGTATGGACAGAAAACCCTTTCCCGGTGGGGCCCACCCGGGCACTCAGGACGCCACGATTCAGAATCACGAGCATTCTGGATTTCACTTCAAAGCTCGCCGGTGCCTCAATGATGGCTGTCGCCCCCGCATCAAAGGCCAGCTCAACAAATCCTCCGTCGAGTGTGTATTGTCCAGTTCGGACAATCTCTCCACGGTCTAGAGCCTGATTGGTGTCTGATGAAACCAGTTGTGCACCATGTGATTTGACAACGCTCCCAACGGCTTCCCGGTCTTCCCACCGAGTGACATGCGAAGGAGGATTGCTTGCCGCGTTATTCGTAATGGGCGCGTCGAAAGGGGGCGTTAACCAGTCGTTCCAGAATGTCACAGTACCAACGAGAATCAGCATAGCGATCAGCGAGGCTCCAATGTACGGCAGGGAGAAGCGAGCGCTGTGAATTTGGTGCGTGGAACGACAGGACGAACTGTCGAACTCGACCGATGGAAGGACTCCGTGTTCCCATGCAAGCATGGCATGCAATTGGCATTGGAGAAGATAGAAGTCACGCGCTTCGAGATCGTCACGAACGAGGGCTGCCAGTTCCTGATGCGTCTGATCGGTCTTCTCGCCATCGATCATCGATTCGAAGAGGCTGATGATTTTTGCTTCGGTTGTTTGATCCATGATTTTATTGTTCCTCCGCGAATTGCGATTCAACGCAGCGGATGAGTGCGTTTCTGGCCCGAAACAAACCTTGTTTGACGGCATTGACGTTGAGTTCAAGTTTTTCGGCGATTGATTCCAGGTGTTCACCAGTGGTGTATCGCAGGCGAATCAGTCTCCTTTGGCGCTCAGGGAGTCGTTCCAGGCACCGACGCAGAAGGCGATGTCGTCGCTCGAAGGTCTCGTCCGACGTGATTGCCGACGCGGAGAGTTGATCGAGGAAATCATCATCGAACAGGAGTCGATCACGTTGCTGTCTGCGGCGATGATCACGAACCTGAAAATAGGCAATACGAAACGACCAGGCGATGAAATTAGTACCGAGTTGGAATTTTTCTTCCTGCTTCCACATCACTGCATTTGTCTGCTGAAGGATGTCGTCGGCCTGATCGGGGTCGAAAACAAGGGAAAGGATATACGCATAAATGCGACTTTGACTCTTTGTCAGCAGTTGCAGGAATTCTTCGGATCGGGCCATCGCTTGTTTATCCCATCGCTGATCAAGACTCGGCTTGACGCGATCGAAAGGGAGCGCCGTTAGGAAATAGCACAATTGGCAGCTTGGTTATGGGCGCAAGAACTCAAATTGCCAACAAGTGATAAAAAGATCAAGATTCTTTGAATTTTGAACGTAACTTTGAGGCATTTTCCGCTATTTGCATAGGCCATAGCATTTTCCATCGAATCAGGTTGTTGTCTTTTTCAGAGTTCGACCCGGCTATTTATTCCGGATTCAGTTGTTCATCATCCTTTGTGTCTGAAAACCTGAATTCGTGGAACATATGATGGTTTTGTGTGATTTTTTCACCTCTTTTAGAAAGTCTATTCCCTATGCACGGCTCACATCATTCCGCTCGGGTGACACAGTCTCGCGGTTTCACTCTGATCGAACTGCTTGTCGTGATTGCCATTATCGCGATTCTTGTGGCCCTTCTGCTGCCTGCCGTTCAGCAGGCGCGTGAAGCGGCCAGACGCAGCCAGTGCAAGAATAATCTCAAGCAGCTGGGGCTTGCGATTCACAACTATGTGGATGTTCACCAATTGCTGCCGGCCCTCAGTTACGACAATGAAGACACCAACGCGAAGGACAGGAAGTCCAGCTTCACCTGGAGTGTCTTTCTGATGCCGTTCATGGAACTGACGAATTCCTATCAGGTGGTGGCCCCCGGAACTCAACGTCTTCACAATGCTTTGGGGAACGCCACGAAACTGGCTGTGATGCAGACACCGGTTCCGCTATTCCGCTGTCCATCAGACTCCGGCCCTGCCTTGAATGGCTATCATCCTCTCCATGACTCAAGTGGAAGCCCGTTTTCATTGGCGACTTCGAACTATGTGGGTGTGAATCATACCGAAAGCATCAAGCGAGATACCCCGAATGGCGCGATGGTGCCTGCCGCTGGCGGGCCTTGGGCCGGCAAAATCTCTCGTCGATCTTTCCGGGACATTACGGATGGTCTCTCCAACACGCTGATCATCGGGGAACGTGCGTATTTTCTGGAAGGGGTCGAGATTGGCGCAGGCTCTCTCTGGGGACATATTGGCAATGACAGTTCCGCGAATACCGATATCGGCATGCACAGTTATGTCGCCGTTGCCGGCACCAGTCGCCCCGCCATCAACGAAACCAATATCTACTATGGGGGAACTCCCAGTACGCCTGGAACGAACGGTCTGGATGGTCGCATGGGATTCAGCAGCAACCATGTGGGCGGAGCCCATTTCGTCCTAGGGGACGGATCAGTCCGGTTTATTTCCGAGAACCTGGACTGGCGCATGGTTGGCGACGGCGGTGCGATCAACTCCACCTATGAACGCCTGGTTGCCGTCAATGATGGGCAGGCCGTTGGAGAGTTCTGATTTTGCGAAGTCTTGTCCCCGAAACGTTGAGCATCTGTGGTCAATCAGCAGATCTCATAAATGTTCGGCGTAGTGAGAAACAAAGCAACGTGATGGGAGTTGATTTCTGACGCTTTGGGAGACAGGGACTCACGTCCCTCGCTTGCATCTGTTCAGAGGGTTTCTCGGTGACATCCTAACCCAAGGGGTATTTTGTGGTCAGTCGCAGGTTGTTTGTCCTGTTCTGTATGGTTGTGGGCAGCTCGGTGACATTCATCGGATGTGGTCGTGGCGACGGCCCGGAGACTGGGGAAGTCTCTGGGAAAGTGACGCTGAACGGGGATCCGGTCAAAGGGGCGACGGTTTACTTCTATCCGGATGGTGGCGGTCGGGCTTCCAGTTCGGTCACCAACGAAAAAGGCGCTTATGAACTCTATTACAAGGGAACCCAAAAGGGAGCCAAAGTCGGGATGCACGCGGTGACGCTGACCACCGGCACGCCAAATACCACTGACGACAACGGCAAGGTGATTAAAGGGATTCCCGAGGTCTTTCCCCCAGAGTACGTCACGGGAGAGGCTGTGAAACGTGAAGTAAAACCCGGTCGTAATGAAATCAATTTCGAGATCACGACAATGTAAACAACCGTCATTCGTCAACCATCGTACGCAAAAGTGCTCCATGATGGGACGGAAAACAGATCATTGTGAATTGAATCTCTGTCGGGTTTTCCTGCAACGATTCCCGGAGTTGTCATGAAGAATGTCTGTCTGGTACTGTCTCTGATATTAATGGTTCCAGAAGTCCTGCTGGCACAAGCGACTCATCCATCAATTGGACAGTATCGACGGGGCAAAGTTCTATTTGCACAACGGGCCTGCGCCTCTTGTCATATTACAGATGGTTCTGTTGAATCATTAGGGCCGGATCTTTCGAAGCCTGAGAAACCATTCACTCGTACAGAGCTACTGGAATCGATCCGTGATCCAAGTAAGATCATCAGAAAAGGCTATGAAACCTCAGCTCTCCTGCTGACAAAAGGAGAGGTCGTCACAGGACGAATCGTCGAGAGAACGGACGAAGCCGTCACATTGACGATTCAGAAAAATCTCGCCGCGGAGAGAGTGACGATCCCTGTCTCCGACATCGAAGAAACGGCGGTACAGAACGTCTCCGCCATGCCCAAAGGACTGATCGACGGACTCAGCACGTCGCAGGTTGATGATCTGCTGGCTTATCTGTCTGCCGTCGGAGATCCGACATTCAAAGAACCGGTGCCGGCAACGATTCCCGTGAAAGTCTCTGGCGTCACACACGATCCTGTTGATGCGGACTCCACTTATTATTCGCCCGAAGAATCAATGAAACGGATTCATCTGCCTGCAGGTTATCGCCTGGAACTGGTCGCTGCGGAACCGATGATTGAGGAGCCGGTTCTGTGTGTCTGGGATGGCAATTCACGGATGTATGTTGCAGAAATGCGAACTTATATGCAGGACGCGGAAGGGACTGATCAGGACCTGCCCCGTTCGCGAGTTTCCCTGCTGGAAGACACCGATGGTGACGGGCGAATGGACAAGGTCACGCGGTTCGTCGATAATATGGTCCTGCCCCGTATGATTCTTCCTCTGGATGACCGCATTATCATCAACGAAACCTATACACAGGATTATTACTCTTATCGTGATACGGATGGAGATGGCGTAGCAGACGAGAAGATTCTTCTCTATAGCGGTGGGAAGGATGGAGGAAATCTCGAGCACCAGAACAGCGGTCTCACATGGGGGCTGGATAACTGGATCTATACAGCCAGAACTGGTGGATTACGGCATCGTTTTATCAATGGCAAGTGGACTTCTGAACGCATCTACGGTGACAACGGACAATGGGGTCTGGCAATGGATGACCTTGGCCGTTTCTTTCTTTCCTCAGCAGGGGGAGAGAAGCCTGCCTATGGTTTTCAGCAGTTACCTCAATACGGAAAGCTGACTCTCCCGAATGAACTGGAACGTCACTTCGAGACCGTGTATCCAATCGTTAAACTGGACGATGTGCAGGGGGGACGCGGTCGAGTCCATCCTGAAAAACAAACACTCACATTGTTCACAGCGTGTGGCGGGCAATCGATCTATCGTGGCGATCAGATGCCTGAGGGATTTAACGGAGATTATATCCTGCCGGAGCCTGTTGGACGTTTAGTCCGACGGGCCAAGGTGACGCAAATCGACGGAAAGACCGTACTGAGTAATGCCTATGAATCGTCTGAATTCATTGCCTCAACAGACAAGAACTTCCGTCCGCTCTGGTCAGCAACCGGACCTGATGGTTGCCTTTATATTGTCGATATGTACCGCGGTATTATTCAGGAAGGGAACTGGACACGTAAGGGGTCGTACCTTCGAGATCGCATTGATGAGCAGGGATTCGCCAAAAATATCGGAAGGGGGCGAATCTACCGCGTGGTTCATGAATCGACGAAACGTTCAGAACAACCTCGTCTTCTCAGCAAATCAACAACCGAGCTGGTCACAGAACTCTCTCATCCCAATGGTTGGCGACGCGATACTGCGCAGCGTCTGATCGTTCTGCGACAGGATGCGAACGTGATTCCAGACCTGGAGGCACTTGCCCAAACCGGGACTTCAGCGCTGGGACGTGTCCATGCGATCTGGACGCTGGACGGGCTCGGGGCAGTCACGAAGCCGCTCATTGAAATGGCAATGAATGACGCCGATCCCCGCGTGCAGCAAACGGCCATTCGGCTAAGCGAGTCTCATCTGGCCCAGGCGCCTGAGCTTGTTGAAAAGGTCGCGGCTGTCGGTTTCGAGAGCGACCTTTCAGTCACAATTCAGGCGATCAACTCGCTCCGTTATGCGAATTCGGACAGAGCTCGTCAGCTCATCGCAGACCTTGCCGGTGTGCATCCGGCGAACGATATCGTCCTGGTCTCCTCACAAGCGAGCATTCGAAACAAAGAGGGGGATGGCGCTCCGACTTTCGCGGAGATGGACCCCAGAACACTCGAAAAGATGAAACGTGGCTATGAAGCTTATACACTTGTTTGTATCCGCTGCCATGGTCATGACGGGAAAGGCGCGTTCGCCAGCGACGGCCTGCAACTGGCGCCGTCTCTGGTGGATTCGAAGCGTCTTCTCGCGACATCGGAACTGCCGGTGCGCATCCTTCTGCATGGATTGATGGGACCGATTGAAGGCAAGACGTATCCGGGACTGATGGAATCGATGAAGCGGGAAGATGATGAGTGGATCGCCTCCGCATTGACCTATGTCCGAAACAGCTTTGGAAACTCCGCCGGTCCGGTTACCCCGGAAAATGTTGCAAGAATTCGACAGGAGACCTCAACTCGAACGCAGCCTTACAAGGTCGAAGAACTCGCCGAGTTCATGCCGGTTCCCAATGACGTTGTGTCGAAATGGACCTTCTCTGCTTCGCTGAATTCCACACGTGCGAGGAATGCGGTTGATGGAAAGCAGGACACACGTTTCGACATGGGCAAACCCCAGGAGCCCGGCCAATGGTTCCAGTTTGACATGGGCATTCCCTACGAACTGACCGAACTTCTTCTCGACACCAGAATCAGCAGGAACGACTTTCCTCGGAGTTATATTGTCCGATTCAGTGACGATGGGGAATTTTGGTCTGAACCTGTTTTGACAGGAAAGGGGACGTCGGCACTGACATCGCTCCGGTTTGCTCCAGGGGCGACGACACGTTTCCTCCGAATTACCCAGACAGGAAAAGCTGATTCCAACTTCTGGTCGATCCATGAGTTGAGCATCTTTGGAAGGCCGTGCCCCTCTCCGGCGGTCATTCCAGTTGAGGCAAACTGACGGGGACTCCCGGTTGGAGCCATTCCATTTTCGTTCGAAGTTGCTTTATTAATGGGGCGGGTTCATTGCTGAACCCACCCCAGGCGTTTTTTAGAGCCGCGAACAAAACCTCTCAAACCATGAACATTTCCTTTCCGCGAGCGGATCGGGGGCAGTTTTGTAAGAGGTTCTTAATTTGCTTCACTGGCGGTGATGTCTACCACGCCCAATCCCGTATTTCTGGAAGATCGTCTCCATATGTCCGGATGTAAGCTCGATGTTCCATCAGCTTTTCATCGAGTTCCTGACGCAGATAAGCATGCTGCTGGGACAGACCGGGGACTTCATCAATCACTGATTTGACGAGATTGAACCGGTCGATTTTGTTAAGGACGCACATATCGAACGGAGTGGTCGTGGTCCCTTCCTCGATATACCCGCGTACATGCAGATTGCGATGATTTGTGCGTTTATATGCCAGACGGTGAACCAGCCAGGGATAACCGTGAAAGTTGAACAGTATCGGTTTGTCTGTCGTGAAGGCGCTGTCGAATTCCGCATCCGTCATTCCATGAGGATGCACACTTTTCGGTTGCAGCTTCATCAGGTTCACCACGTTGACCACGCGAACCTTCAGTTCAGGGATCCGTTGCCGCAGAATGCTGACAGCCGCCAGGGTTTCCAGCGTCGGAACGTCTCCGCAACAGGCGAGCACGACGTCAGGAGATCCCCCATCGTCGTTGCTGGCCCATTTCCAGATACTGACTCCTGATTCACAGTGCCTGATCGCGGAATCGATATCGAGCCATTGATACGCCGGCTGCTTTCCGGCAACCACAACGTTGATGTAGTTTTTACTGCGCAGGCAGTGATCGGTTACGGACAACAGACAGTTGGCATCGGGAGGGAGATAAATCCGGACGATCTCAGCTTTCTTATTGACGACATGGTCCAGAAATCCGGGATCCTGATGGCTGAATCCATTGTGATCCTGTCTCCAGACATGCGAGGTCAACAGGTAGTTCAGGGATGGAATCGGTCGTCGCCACGGAATATGGCTGCAGACCTTCAACCATTTGGCATGCTGATTCACCATCGAATCAACAATATGAATAAAGGCTTCATAGCAACTGAAGAACCCGTGCCGTCCAGTCAGCAGATATCCTTCGAGCCATCCCTGACATTGATGCTCAGAGAGCATTTCCATGACACGGCCGTCGACAGCCAGTTTGTCATCAATGGGAAGTTGCCGGGCGTTCCATGCGCGATGTGTCACATCCAGCACATCCTGCCAGCGGTTGGAATTGTTTTCGTCAGGACTGAAGAGTCGAAAGTTCTTCTGTTTCAGATTGGCACGCATGACCTCCCGAAGATACTTCCCCATGACCCGGGTCGACTCGGCAACCTGTGATCCGGGGGACGTGACGACAACAGCAGATTCCCGGAAGTCCGGCAACTTGAGGGGCTGGAGCAGTTCTCCTCCGTTGGCAAAAGGGGTGGCCCCCATCCGTCTGGTTCCCACCGGAGCCAGTTCCGCGAGTTCCGGAATCAGTCGTCCCTGCTCATCGAAGAGTTCTTCAGGGCGATAGCTTTTCATCCAGTCTTCCAGCAGGGTGACATGTGCTGGAATTGTATGCAGATTGCTAAGTGGAACCTGATGGCTGCGCCAATAGTCTTCACAGATTTTTCCGTCAACCTCTTTGGGGCAGGTCCAGCCTTTGGGTGTTCGCAAAACAATCATGGGCCATTGCGGACGCTTTGTGATGCCTTCTTCCCTCGCTTTGTGCTGGATTTCCTTGATTCTGGCAACACATTGTTCCAATGCAGCCGCCATTTCCTGATGAACCTGCTGCGGATCATGTCCTTCCACGAAAATCGGTTCATGTCCATATCCTCGCATCAGACTGGCGAGTTCCTCATTGGGGATGCGTGCCAGTACAGTCGGATTCGCAATTTTGTATCCGTTCAGATGCAGAATCGGGAGGACGCATCCGTCGGTGGCAGGATTGAGGAATTTATTGGAATGCCAGGAGGTCGCCAACGGGCCGGTTTCTGCTTCACCGTCACCGACAACACAGGCAGCGATCAGGTCGGGGTTGTCGAAAACCGCTCCATACGCATGTGACAGGCAATACCCGAGTTCTCCTCCTTCATGAATACTGCCTGGAGTTTCCGGAGCCACATGCGATGGAATTCCGCCGGGGAAACTGAATTGTTTGAACAACCTGCGCAGCCCAAGTTCGTCCTGTGAGACTTCTGGGTAGACTTCGCTATAGGTTCCTTCAAGATAGACATTCGCAACCAGTCCGGGGCCACCATGACCGGGTCCGGTGATATAAATAATCTCCAGATCATATTGTTTAATAATCCGATTGAGATGGGCATAAATAAAATTCAGACCCGGTGTTGTTCCCCAGTGCCCTAACAGTCGCGGTTTAATATCTTCCTTGACCAGCGGTCTTTTTAATAACGGATTGTCCAGAAGATAAATCTGTCCAACAGAGAGAAAATTTGCTGCTCTCCAGTAGGCATCAATGCGTTTTAATAATTCAGGGGAAAGCACGGAATTGCTCATTATGGTGTCATTCTCTTTATCTGGCATCACCGAGATTCAGTCGGAAATTTTGGAAATCGCAGGAGTCGCAGAAGTTCCTGAGCGATCATGAACTCCTCATTTGTTTCGATCACACGGATGGTTGTTCTGGAATCGTTGCTGGAGATGATCGCAGACTGTGCCCGGTTCCGGCTCTGGTCCAGACTGATTCCCAGGGGAGAAAGTCCGCGGCAGATTTCCTCGCGGATCTCAGCAGACCGTTCTCCAATACCGCCGGAGAAAACCAGAGTATCAAGTCCCCCGAGAGCAGCGAGATAGGCTCCAATCTGCTTTTTCGCCTGATAGCAGAAGACAGAAACAGCTTCATCTGCTCTCGCATCGGTCTCTCGCAGATGTAGCAATTCCTGCATGTCGGAAGTTGTTTCGGACAATCCCAGTAACCCGGATTCACGGGTGACGAGGTGATCAATTTCTGCATGATTCAGTCCGGATTCCCGCATCAGATAAAGCAGAATGCCAGGATCGAGATCTCCCGTTCTGGTCCCCATGACCAGCCCCGCAGTCGGAGTCAGACACATGGAGGTATCAATGCAGTGACCATTCTGGATTGCCGCCATGCTGGCACCGTTTCCCAGATGTGCCAGAACGATATTCCCTTCGGCAACCTGTGAGCCAAGTCGCTGGAGTTCGGACATCAGGTAGGCGTAAGAAATCCCATGGAAGCCAAAACGGCGCAGTCCGTCCCGTTGAAAGCGGCGGGGAATCGGCAGAAGCGCCGCCACTTGGGGCAAGTCCGCATGAAAGGCGGTATCGAAGCAGGCCGCCTGTCGAATCTCCGGAAACGAGTTCTGAAAATGTTCGATCAGCTCGATTTCGCCAGGGAGATGATTGGGGGCCAGTGGCACACATTGCTTCAACGTGGCCATTGCGTTCTCATCCAGCCAGGTGGACTCCCTGAAGGCATTCCCGCCGTGCACGATCCGATGCCCGATGACAGAAATCTGCCTGAGATCAACACGTGCCTGCAACCAGTCGACCAGTCGTTCAAAGTGTGGCAATGACGGATAGCCCACGGGATACTGCGAAATCTCAGAGGATTTCACAGAATTCGACAAGTGGACTTTCTGAAAATTGACGTAATCCAGCCGCTGGATCATTCCAGAGTCATCTGACGAATAAATTGACACCTTGATTGAAGACGATCCCGCATTCAAAGTCACCAGAGTCGCCGACATCGCGAATTCCTCTGCTCTGCAGGTGTTCGGGAATGCAAACGGAAGAGGATGAAACGATCACAATCCGGCACCACGCTGATCAATTCAAAGTGATCAGGTCAGACTTCGCGGTTTGGAAGTAAGGATAAAGGTCCAGATCAATGTGACATTCTGAATTGACCAAAGAGTAACCCGATCATGAGTGATCGTGAAGTCCGAATCTTGCAATTCCCTGTCATAGCAAATGACGTTCACCAAAAGCTGGAAGGTGACTTTACATAATCTTCTTAGAGCCGCGAACAAAACCCATTAAACCATGAAATTTTCCTTTCCGCGAGCGGATCGCGGTCAGTTTTGTCAGGGGTTCTTAAAAACAGTTTCGCCAGCAGAAATATTGAAAATCAGTCCACTCCAGTCACTTCACCAGTAGAAAACAAAGGGATCAGAGTGGTGGAGTGTTCCCCTGAAGCAGCGTGAGGAGATGGTGACTGCCGGAAGTCACCTTGCAACTGTGAGAAACGGTTGAGGTTCTCAAACAACGGGTCTTGAAGAATACAAATTGGACCTATAGGATCGGCATACAATCCACACAGCATCCTGAGTCTGATCAAATCTGCATTCCATACCACAAAGTATGGTGTTGCAACACCGGAAAGAGGAGATGGATTACATCCCAGACGAGAACGTTGTCCAGGGAACGGTGCTTTCCGTGCGAGGAAGTGTTGTGGACGCCAGTTTTCCGGATCAGCTTCCGGAACTGAATTCGGAATTACGCGCTGGGCCTGACAATTCCATGATCATTGAAGTGGTGACGCACCTTGATCCGGAAACCGTGCGGGGTGTGGCGATGACTCCCACTGCGGGACTGGCGCGAGGATCGACAATTATTAATACCGGCCATCCCTTGCTGGTCCCTGTCGGAAGTCGTCTCCTCGGGCGGGCCGTGAATGCTTTCGGTCAGGCGATCGACAACAAGGAAGAACTGAGCGGTGGGGAACGACGGCCGTTGCATCGTCCACCGGTCTCTCTGGCCCGACAGGGGACAACGACAGAAATCTTCACGACCGGCATCAAGGCGATCGATCTGCTGACTCCGTTGGAACGGGGAGGAAAAGCCGGGTTGTTTGGGGGAGCAGGCGTCGGAAAAACCGTGCTGATCACCGAATTGATCAACAACGTCGTCGGCCGGCACGACGGAGTCACGATTTTCTGCGGAATTGGCGAGCGGTCGCGCGAAGCAGAAGAACTGTACCGGGATGTGGAAGAAGCGGGGGTTCTGAAAAGCACGGTGCTGGTGTTCGGCCAGATGAACGAGCCACCGGGAGCCCGCTTTCGTGTCGGCCATTCCGCCCTGACCATGGCCGAGTATTTTCGTGATGATGCCCGGCAGGACGTTCTGCTGCTGATGGATAACATCTTTCGATTCATTCAGGCAGGTTCGGAGGTCTCCGGATTGCTGGGGAGACTCCCCTCACGCATGGGCTATCAGCCGACTCTGGGAACAGAGCTGGCGGAGCTGGAAGAACGGATCTGTACGACGAAAGATGCCGCGATCACCTCAGTGCAAGCCGTGTATGTCCCTGCGGATGACTTCACTGATCCCGCGGTCACACACACATTCGGACATCTCTCCTCCCTGATTGTGCTGTCACGAGAACGGGCCAGCCAGGGATTTTATCCCGCCATTGATCCATTACGTTCTGAATCGAAGATGCTGACACCACCACTGGTTGGCGAGCGTCATTACCGGGTGGCCCGGAACGTGCGTGAAACTCTGGCCGGATACGAGGAGTTGAAAGATGTGATCGCAATGCTCGGACTGGAAGAACTTTCCAGAGAAGATCAGCGGCGCGTCCATAGGGCGCGGCGTCTGGAACGGTTTCTCACCCAGCCGTTTTTCACCACAGGCCAGTTCACTGGCCGCGACGGAAAAATGGTCGATCTGGAAGACACTCTCAGCGGGTGCGAGAGAATTCTGGCCGATGAATTTTCCGAGTACCCGGAACGGGCACTGTATATGATCGGGACGGTTGATGAGGCAAAAAAATCATGAATTTGTCCGAAATCACGAGCATGCATGTCAGGATCGTCCTTCCGTCAGGGGTCTTTCATGAACAGAACGTCACCAAAGTGGTTGCCGAAGCCCGAAATGGATCCTTCTGTCTGTTACCGCGACACATCGATTTCGTCACCGCGCTGGTCCCCGGCATTCTGACACTCACTCCGGTTGTGGATGACAGTGAGCGCGAAGGGAAAGCCGAAGACATTTATCTGGCGATCGATGAAGGGCTGCTGGTGAAGCGAAACTCTCAAGTACAGATTTCGACCTGGAATGCTGTCAGAGGATCTCTTGGAAAGCTGAAGGAAGCGGTTGAGGCCCAGTTTTACGCCCTCGATGAACACGAACAGAAAGCGCGTCAGGCACTCGAACATCTGGAGGCCAGCCTTGTCCGTCAGGTTCTGGGACGGGAAGGACGAAGCCATGGCTAACCGACCGTCGAAGAACCATTCAGACCCGGCCTCTCGTCAGAATCCATTCAGCAGACAGGTCAGCGACAGAGAAGCCAGAAAGGTTCGTGCAGGTCGAAACAAGGATCGGACCCTCTGGGTCGGACTGGGGGCATTTGGAGCCGTCGGCTGGTCCATCGCGGTGCCGACATTGATCGGTGTCATGGTTGGAGTCTGGGCAGATCGTAACTGGCCGAGCACGTTTTCATGGACGCTGGCGTTACTGCTGGCCGGTGTCAGTCTCGGATGCATGAGCGCCTGGGTCTGGATCAGCAAGGAACGGAAATCCATTGATGAAGAACGGGACGAACACTCATGACAGTTGAACAATTCGTTCCTGTAATACTGGCGTGGGGAGCGGGTCTTCTCCTCGGACTCATCTACTTCGGGGGACTCTGGCTCACCATTCGTCAGTTGTCGAATGCGCGTCGTCCAGTGGTGTTGTTCCTTGTCAGTCTGGTTCTGAGATCGGCCATTGCGGTGACGGGATTTTACCTGGTCATGGGAAATCATTGGGAACGGGCCATCGCCTGTCTGGTCGGGTTCATCATCGTCCGACTGATTCTGACGTCGCAACTTCGTCCAGATCGAGTCAATCCGTTGCAGGCATCAAGCTCGTCCACAGCCTGCACAAGCGAAAAAGAGGCCGTCTCCTGATGAATATCACTCCTGACACCATTGTTTACTGGCAGAGTGGCGGGATCACCCTGCATGCCACACTGGTCTTCACATGGCTGGTGATGCTGATTCTGGTGGTCGGCTCCTGGCTGATCACGCGCAATCTGTCGACAGGGACCTCCCTGTCGCGGGGCCAGAATCTGCTGGAAATTCTGATCGACGGCATTCAGTCCCAGATTGAAGAAGTCACTCAGCAGAATCCACGACGCTATCTTCCTTTTATCGGGACGCTGTTCCTGTTCATTGTCACCTGTAATTCCCTGATGATTATCCCCGGTTTTCAGCCTCCCACTGGTTCCCTGTCGACAACCGCCGCGCTGGCGTTGTGTGTGTTTGTGGCGGTGCCGAGCTTCGGGATCGCCAGTCGCGGTATCAAGGCCTATCTGAATGATTACCTGCAACCCAGTCCGTTCATGCTGCCGTTCAACGTCATGGGAGAAGTGACCAGAACCGTGGCACTGGCCATTCGTCTGTTCGGCAACATGATGAGCGGCACCATGATTGCAGCCACCGTCCTGGCAATTGCGCCGTTTCTCTTCCCCATCTTCATGAATGTACTGGGGCTGCTGATCGGTGTGATTCAGGCTTATATCTTTTCAATCCTGGCTCTGGTGTTTATTGCCTCTGCGACCCGTTCCCATGAGGAACTGCTGGCAGCCGGGGCAACTCCCGTTGAAGTCACTCATACTGAATCCACGCATACTAAAACAACTGATCCTGAAGATGGAGATCGTTCATGAATAGCGTCGAGTTGATTGGCATGATTTCAATCCTGACTGCCGGGGGCACCATCGGTTTTGGAGCCCCGTTGACCGCCATCGGAGAAGGGATCGCCATTTCGCGAGCCATGACCGCGCTGGCTCAGCAACCCGATGCGGCTCCCACGATCACACGAACTCTGTTTATCGCCGTTGCGATGATTGAGTCATCTGCCATTTACTGTTTTGTCGTGTCGATGATTCTGATCTTTGCGAACCCGTTCTGGAATCACGTGATTCAGACAGCCGGAGGACAATAAGTGACGATCGACTGGTTCACGCTGATTGCTCAGATCATCAATTTTCTGGTGCTGGTCTGGTTGCTCAGACACTTTCTGTACGACCGGATCATTCAGGCGATGGATGACCGGGAGAAGAAGATTGCAGACCAGCTGAACGACGCTGCCAGAGTGCGTCAGGAAGCGCAGGCCGAAAAGCAGAAGTATCAGACAAACCTGAAGGAACTCGAAGAAAATCGCGAAGAGAAACTTGCCGAAGCCAGAAGCGAAGCAGATGCCTATCGTCAGAATCTGATTGAAAAAGCCCATCAGAAAGCGGACGAAGCACAATCCCAATGGGTCGACTCTCTGAAACGCGAACAGAACGATTTGCTTCAGGAATTTCGCGAGCGGTTAGGAGAGCAGGTCTTTTCCGTGACCCGTCATGCACTCAAGGAACTGGCCGACGCAGAACTGGAACAGAAAATCCTCAGCGTGTTTCTGGAACGGCTCGATACTCTCGAAGAGAACGAGCAACAGGCGATCCAGACTGCTCTGAGCAGGTCTGGTCACAAGGCTGAAGTCCGCACCGCTTTTCCGGTTTCCGAAGAGGGGCGCGAGCAACTCACCCGGGCACTGCATCTACATCTTCAGGAGAACTTCGACATTCAATTCCATCTGGTCCCGGATCTGATTTGCGGAATTGAGCTGCGTGCCCAGTCCCAGCGACTCGTCTGGAATCTCGATTCCTATCTGACTGGTCTGGAAGATCGCGTCTTTCAGGCTCTGGAAGAAAGTGCTCTCAAGTATGCCCAGTCCCGGTAAAACGAATCCTGCTGAAGCGATCACCGAGCAACCGTTGCACAAGGCGATGGACGAGACGTTCTCACTGTTTGAGGACTCTCTGCATGGTTCACAGCCCAAACTGGCAGCGCGCGAAGTGGGACGCGTGATTTCGGTGGGTCAGGGTGTCGCCCGTGTCAGCGGTCTGCCTGGGGTTCAGGCAGAAGAGTTGATCCGCTTTTCCGGCGGCGTTCTCGGACTCGCTTACAATCTCGATCCGGATGAAGTCGGAGTAGTGCTCCTGGGCCCCAGTCAGGAGCTGATGGCGGGCAGCCTGACACATCGAACCGGACGCATTCTGGATGTTCCCGTCGGGGAACAACTCATCGGCCGGGTTGTGAATGCCTTGGGGGAACCTCTGGATCAGGCCGGTCCATTACGCATGCTCCGCAGACGCCCGACCGAACGCCCTGCTCCTCCCGTCATGCACCGGGCTCCCGTCACCAAGCCACTCCAGACCGGCATCAAGGTCATCGATGCACTCTTACCCATTGGACGTGGTCAACGGGAACTGATTCTCGGCGACCGGCAGACCGGAAAAACGGCGATTGCGCTGGATACGATTCTCAACCAGCGTGATACGAATGTGATCTGCGTTTACTGTGCCATCGGCCAGCGAAACTCGGCAGTTGCCAAGTTTCTCGCCCAGTTGCGTCACTACGATGCCATGAAATATACCGTGGTGGTCGTGGCGTCCGGCGACGAAGCCCCGGGAGTTCAATTCATTTCTCCCTATGCAGCAACGACGATGGCTGAGTATTTCATGGAACAGGGGCGCGATGTCCTCATCATCTATGACGATCTCACACGCCATGCCCGATCGTACCGGGAACTTTCGCTTCTGTTGCGACGCCCTCCCGGCCGCGAAGCCTATCCAGGAGATATTTTCTATCTGCATTCCCGCCTGCTCGAACGCTCGACTCATTTGCGCGAAGAGTATGGCGGCGGATCACTGACAGCCCTACCGATTGTCGAAACCCAATCCCAGAATATCTCCGCATACATTCCCACGAATCTGATTTCGATCACAGACGGTCAGATCGTGGTCTCGCCGGACCTGTTTCGCAAGGGAATTCTGCCTGCGGTGGACGTGGGGAAGTCGGTTTCGCGGGTTGGTGGCAAAGCACAGCTTCCCTGTTACCGGGCCGTTGCTGGGGAACTCCGTCTGTCTTATGCCCAGTTTGAAGAACTGGAAGTGTTTTCCCGATTTGGAACGCGAATTGATGAAGAGACCCGCAAATTACTGGAACGCGGACGGCGCGTCCGTGAAGTCTTCAAGCAATTGCAGTATGAGACCATGCCGGCTGCCGAGCAGGTGGCGATTCTGCTCTCCGCAATTGAAGGACTGTTGAATGACGTTCCGCTGGAAGATGTTCATCACGCAGAACTGGCTGTTCATAAAGCTGTGATCAATGAATTGCAGGAATTGAGAGATCGAATGGAATCGGGTGAAAAACTGACGAAGGAGGACCGTGAAGAACTTCTGAGTGTGGCTCGTGGAGCCATCGCCAGCCTGAAGGGAAGAAGCGATGGTTCAGACTCTTGAGGCCATGCGAGGACGCATCGATAGCGCCAAGGATCTTTATTCTGTTGTCCGGGTGATGAAAGCCCTGGCTGCCTCGAATATCCGTCAATGCGAAAAAGCGGTCGAGGCATTAAAGGAATACAGCCGGACGATTGAAGATGGGTTGCAGGTCCTCTTACGAAAGAGTTCAGCGGAAATCTCCAGCGACCTCGGTTCCGGAAAACGCTGGGGAGTCGTGATCTTCGGATCCGATCAGGGGATGTGTGGCTCATTCAACGAACAGATCGCTCATTTCGCCATGGATGAAATGAAACGACTTTCCAGCAATCCACGTGATGTGACGGTTCTGGTTGTCGGAATGAGAGTCATTGGACGCCTTGAAGACGGCGGGTATTCGATTGCCGAGGAACTGATGGTTCCCAGCACCGTCAACAATATCACCGCACGAGTGAATGACCTGCTGCTGCTGATCGAACAGTTTCGCTATCAGCACAACGTGAATCAGTTTCTGCTGATTCACAATCGCCCGTTGCCGCCAGCCAGTTTTGCTCCCCACAAGCGTCAACTACTTCCTGTCGATCCGGAATGGCTGAAAGAGATCTCGCACCGGAAGTGGAACTCCCGGTCTTTGCCGACATTCACCATGGACTGGCATCAACTGTTTTCACTCACCATTCGACAGCACCTGTTCACAACACTTTACCGGGCTTTTGCGGAATCGATGGCTGGCGAAAATTCCAGTCGGCTCGCTTCCATGCAGGCGGCCGAGAAGAATATTGAAAGCCACCTGTCTGAGTTGACCATGCAATACCATCAGAAACGGCAACAATCCATCACGGAAGAACTGCTGGATATTGTCGCCGGCTTCGAAACGCTTACGCAAGAGTCACGCTCCACCCGAAAGCTCGAGCGCAGAGCAAATGAATGATCAGGATAACACGTGGTTCTCCCTGGGTGGGTGGGGGTTGAATCTTCAGCTTTGGGGTGCCTAACCCGGATTATTTACCATGGAAAAGACGGAAATAACGGAAAGGTTTTTTGGTTCAGATAAGTTACGAAAAACTCTGACAGGTGGTGATACAGTCTGTTTTTGACACGATGTCAGTTCTCCTGATCAATTCCGTCTCTTTCGCCCTTTCCGTGGTTCCTCTGAAGGATTCGGGCTAATGCGGGCTCAGCAGTTCGTCTGCAATTCGTTCTCCGATACTGAGTGATGCCGTTGCCGCAGGAGAGGGGGCATTCCCAATGTGGATCATCTGGCCAGATTTCTGAATCACGAAGTCATCCACCAGTTTTCCATCCCGTCCCAGCGCTTGAGCACGAACTCCCGACGGAGCAGGAACAAGATGTTCGGAACGGATTTCCGGAACCAGTCGTTGCAGTGCGGTGACGAATGCATGTTTATTCCAGGACCGCCACATTTCTCCCAGGCCAGTTTTCCAGTTTTGATATGCCATCTTCCGGAATCCGGAGTACGTGAGAGTTCCCAGCAGATCGCGAAGGTTCACGTCGAATTTGGTATATCCAGCCCGGGCAAAGGCCAATACCGCATTGGGGCCACATTCCACTTCTCCATGAATGGTTCTGGTAAAATGGACTCCCAGAAACGGATAGGCTGGATCAGGTACCGGGTAGATCAGATTTCGACAAAGATGATGAGCTTCTGGTTTTAATCCGTAATATTCCCCGCGAAATGGAACGATTGGGGCGATCGGCTGTTGACCGGCCATATGAATCAGACGATCTGACCAGAGCCCCCCGCAGGTGACAAGGTGACGGGCTTCTATTTCTCCCTGACTTGTTTCCAGCACGACACGATCTGTCTGTGAATGAATCGCCGTTACTTTTGTCTTTAGAAGAATGTCGTGCCCGTGCGACTGGAGCAATTCTCCCAGCTTCCGGCAAACCTGAAGATAATCCACAATGCCTGCTTCAGGGACATGCACGGCTGCGATTCCGGCGACATGCGGTTCCAGTTCTTTGAGTCGAGCGGCATCGATCAACTTGCATTCCACGCCGTTCGCCAGGCCACGGTCATAGATATTCTGTAACCGTTCCAACTCGAGTTCGTTCACGGCAACAATCACTTTGCCGCAGCGTTCAAATGGAATGCCGTACGTCTGGCAGAATTCTTCCATCAGAAGTTTCCCCTTCCGGCAGTTCACTGCTCGTAGCGAGCCCGGCTTGTAGTAAATCCCGGTATGAAGGACACCAGAGTTGTGACTACTCTGATGCGCCGCCAGATGAGATTCCTTTTCCAGAATGAGCAGCCGGGATTCCGGTTGACGCCGGGAAATAGACCAGGCGGTTGCCAGACCGACAATTCCGGCACCGATAATCGCGATATCACAGGTTCTCATAATGGCATTTCAAAGAAAGACGGTTTGAAGAATCAGAGAGATTGCCGGTGGTGATCTGTGTTTGCACGGCGTCAGGAACTGACGGCGGCCACTTCCAGTTCTTCGGCCTCTTCACCGACATCCAGCAGAATCGCGACTTGAAGATCTCCCATGACGTTCACGGCGGAACGAAGCCGGGCCAGAAGGAAATCAATACTGTAAACCAACGGAATGGCCAATTGGATTGCGGCTTCGGGAAGTTGTGAGGCCTTCAGAACCAGAGCCAGGATGATGAGACCGGAATTGGGAATTCCGGCGATCCCCATGCTTCCGACCAGAGCGGCAATAAGAATGGTGATCTGCTGGGCAATTGTCATGTCCATGCCAATCGCCTGCGCAATGAACAGAGCGGTCATGGCTTCATAGAGTGTGATGCCGTCATTATTGAAATTCGTTCCGACACAGGCGGAAAGTCGAGCGGAGGAATCACTCACCCCCAGACGTCGCAGAGACTCCAGAGTCAGTGGAGCGGTCGCGAGGCTGCTGTTCAATGACAGCCCTGTCAGGATCGCTCCTCCTCCCTCTCGAAACAGCAGCGCGGGAGATTTCCCGGCGACAATCCAGATGCTCAACAGATAATAACCAAAGGAGTGTATTGCCAGTCCCGCAATGATCGTCAGGAGGAAAACGCCTGCCATTTGAAACGTTGACCATCCCGATGCTCCCACCACACTGGCGACTGCCAGACAGATCGCAATGGGAGCCAGTTCGATCATCCAGAGCAACAGTTTGAGGATGATTTGAAAGGAGGCGACGATGAACTGATCAAACGTTTGCAGCGCCATCCGAAGTTCGGGATCGTTCGCCATTTTGAGCGACCGCCAGGCAGCCCCCACGCACACAGCCAGCATGGCCACCGTGAGAATCGTGTTTTCCACGAACGGCTGGAGAATACTTTCCGGGATCAATGTACGGAGAATACTCAGCGGGGAGAGTGACCTCTTTCCGGAATCCTCCACAGGAGAAGAAACGTCCTCAACGATTGCCAGGGGGGCACTGGAAAATTTCTCGCTCCATGCCGTTCCCGGTTTCCAGACATTGAGAATGGTCAAGCCAATGGCGAATGCAGCGACGACATTAATCGCGCAGATGCAGACCATTTTGATTCCTTTTCGACCGCTGATGTTCGTTCGTACAAACGCATCGACAATAGCAAAGAAGATCAAAGGAGTTGCCAGGGCCGTCAGGAGCTGAACGTACAGTCCAGAGATCAGGCCGAAGTCCGAATTCGACCATCCCAGGCCGATTTCTTTCTGTTCGAACGAAAATCCCAGGATGCCTCCGATCATCACTCCCAGCAGTACACGCAGATACAACGGCCAGCCCAGGATCTGCATGACAAAATTCGTAACGGTTCGGAACATAGGTCTTTGGGCTTCAGGAGTGGAGGGAGATGAATTTGAGAAGGAAAATGAAAGCTCAACATCACTCAGTACTTCCAAGTTTGATATGAATAGGAGAGAAGTGGGTGGTGGATAGTGGGTAGGAGAAGACATGAATTTCCAGCCTTTTCTGACCCCTGGCTCCTGAATCCTGACCCCTTGCTTCTATGTGAATAGACTTGGAAGTACTGTAACTCGTACCGTATGCGTGGAGACCATTCGATGCCAGCCATTATTCAGGTCATCGTCTAAGAGATTCTATTTTCAGAAATCTTCCAGCGTCAATTCGCGGGCCATCACGATATTTCCGGCGGTGAGCCCACAATCCACAGGGATGGCTACCCCACTGATTGCACTGGCAGCATCCGAAGCCAGGAATCCGACGACATTTGCCACTTCAATGGGCTCAACAATTCGTCCCAGGGGATACCAGCGTGCCAGTGTCTGCAGAATCTCGAGGTTGCCTTGAGCACGTCGATCCCAGTTGGGAGTTCTGACTGTTCCCGGAAGAACAATGTTTGCTCGAATCCCATATCGACCATACTCCATTGCCAGCGATTTTGTAAACGAAATTAATCCTGCCTTGGCGGCACTGTAGGCAGGATCCCCCAAGGCAAAAAGCCCGTTGACAGACCCAATGGTCACGATGGAGCCGCCGCGGCGCTCGACCATTTGCGGCAATATGGCATGTGTGCAGTTGAACGCCCCGTTCAGATTGCCTTCGACATGATGTTTCCAGTTGTGGGGATCCGTGGCACCGATGGTCATCTGGTGTGAGAATCCTGCATTGTTGACCAGAACATGGATCTCTTTGAATTCAGCGAATGCCCTTGAGACGGCCTCAGGGGAAGCAATATCGGCAATTGCCCCCTGAGCAGAGATGCCTTCTTCGATCAGGGAGTCAACAAAGGGAAGGATTGATTCATGGCGATCAATCGCGGCAATTGTTGCTCCTTCGCTCCCAAAATACCGGCAGAGTGATTGTCCGATCCCTCCCGCCGCGCCGGTGACCGCCACAACCTTTCCGGAGAAAACACCCATAATAAGCCACCTTTGAAATCGCTGTTTTTCCCATGCAAGGCTGAACCGGTCGATAGCGCATTCACCTGAAGAGTTCACCGTTCTGCCACGTACCGAGCAGTTCTACTGAACGGTCTTTTTTCCTCGAAGTTGTACTGCAAGATACTTTGCCGTTTCAGCAGCGATGACGTTATATCCGGCAAGGTTCGGATGACGGTTGCCATACCACATCCGGAAGATGTCCCAGGATTGAATCCAACTCGTTGTCCAGCACGACAACACGACCTGCACGAACATACGGTTTCACCAATTCGCGATATTGAAGGGGAATTTTTTCCACGGGATAACGACGATAATTCAGCGAGTTGATTCCTTGATTCTTCAATGCTGCGGCATAAAGAGGATAAAGATCAAAAAAGGGAAGACGCTCTTCTTCTGCAATCTGCCGCGTGAGCTGATTCATCTGCTGACTTGCAGGTTCGTTAGTATAGGGAATGACCGACATGGGAATAATCAATGCTTCAGGATGATCGTTTCTCAGCCGGTGAATGAGATCACGATAATCCGCTGGGAAAGTCGTTGTCACGTTCTCACGGCGAGAACGGTCGTTCAGTCCATAACGGATCAAGATATAGTCGAGACCAGGCAACTTTGAGACATCCCGATCGTAACGTCCAGAGGTGATGAGTAAATGGATATATTCGCTGCTTACACCGGAGTTTATCACGTGGACCTTTGGGAGATCTTTCTCCGTTGCCAGTAATAACTCGATCATCTGCTCGAAATGCGGCCCATCCGGTCTGACTTGGCGCGGCACTGCTGCTTCGGTAGTACTGTCTCCCAGAAGGAGTACCTGAATTTTGCCATTGTGTTCGGCGCAAGCCGGTCGCGGAAGGCCAACGATGACTCCGAAAAGACAGCATAAGATCAGGCTGTGAGTCTTGAATCCCGATTGCGGAAGCCGGTGAAAATCAACAATAAAAAGTTGTATAAACATTTCCGTCTCTCAAACGTCATGATTGAATGTGATCGTAATATTTAGAGCCGCGAACAAAACCTCTCCAACCATAAAAATTCCCTTTCCGCGAGCAGGTCACGGCAGATTTTTTTAGAGGTTCTTAATGTCTATTTCACCAGTCGGCGGAAGACATCCTGTTGCGGTAGACACTTTAACTGTGATTTGACGGTTCCTTTCTCCAGAGCATCACGGATCGTCACAAAAGTCTCCCGGGCGGCATCGACAGTCTGAGCCAGTTCCGCGTCTCCTTGCGCGGCATTCAGATAGAACGACGTATACCCGTGACAGCCCCGTATGGCCATTTCCTGAATATAGAGTGTCGAGACCTCCCCCTGGAGCGGGCCTTCCGGCACTTTGAATGACAGATGGGGATGGACGTCGATCCCCCGGCACTCCACCGGACAGCCGACTTCGGCAGCCACGGCATTTAATTTCTGCTTGAGCACCGCTCCGAATTTCTCCAGTTGTGTGGCAACATTGCGATGGCCCGCTTCGCGGACTGTCGTCAGTGCTGCCCGAAGACCAATGGTGTCGCTCCAGTAGGTGCTCGAAATGAACATTCTGGACGCCGGTTCCATCACATCGCGCCGGCCGACCACCACTCCCATCGGATATCCGTTGGAAATGGATTTCGCGAAGACCGACATGTCCGGAACGACATTGAACTTCTTCTGGGCTCCTCCGGTACCGAAACGAAGGCCTGTAGAAACTTCATCAAAGATTGAGACACACCCGTGCTCGCGTGCTAATGAAATGACACCGTTCAGGAATCCCTCTGGGGGAACTTCGGAACGGAGTGGTTCCAAAATGATGGCCGCCACTTTTTCCCGATGCCGTTCGAGGAGTTCCCCCAAAGCTGCGAGATCACCAAACGGAAATGGAATTGCGGTCCCAGCCAGAGCACGAGGTACGCCAATCGGTTCAATACCGGGGAAGAGAGACGCATTCAGGCTCGCATCAGCATCCAGATTCGCAGCGAGATACCAGTCGTGCCAACCGTGATAACCGCAGAAGAGAACCAGATCGCGTCCGGTCGTTCCCCGAGCGATGCGGATCGCCATTGCACAGGCCTCTCCGCCGCTGCGAGTGTAGCGGACCATCTCGGCTGAGGGGATCTGTTGGCACAGTTCGTCGGCCAGTTCGATTTCCAGTTCGTGGTTGACCGAATAGGTCGTTCCCCGGGTGATCTGTTCTCGGACCGCCTCGTCGACAACCGGGTCGGCATAACCGAGCAGGATCGAGCCGATTCCGCTGATCCAGTCGATGTATTCAAATCCATCAACATCCCAGAAACGCGCCCCCTTCGCCCGGTCGGCATAAATGGGGGACACACCATAAGCCGTTCGGGTCGGACGGCGACTCACCAGTTGCGTACCGCCGGGAATCAGTTCCTGGGCTCGTCGGTAAAGGGCCATCGAGCGCGGCACGCGCGAGGTGAAGACTGGATGATCATGATCCGCCATGATGGAGTATACTCTCTATTGAGTTGAATTGAGATTTAAGAACCTCTAACAAAACTGATCCCGATCTCAGATCCCGGAAAACAAATCATTCCCAGTTCCTAACTGTTTATCCGGAAATGTCGATATCACAGTGATATCGAGTACTCATTACATCGCGGACGTACTACATATTGTGCGTCGCCGGACTTTCCAGATCGCTTCCAAGATTAATGGATAAGATCTTCATTCTTCATCGTGATTTTTCACCACGCCCATTTGTTGATGCTGAGTTGCCGCCGACTGCAGATAGCGCTGGAATGCCGTTTCGTCTCGACTGCAGCTTTGCCCCTGAAAGACCATAGCGAAACTTCGGCGATGGCGAATGGATGAACGGTTCGCTTCAGCCCGGTGAATCATATCGCCATGATGAATGAGCAGATCTCCCGGCTGAGCATGAACAACCACTTCCTGATCGCGATCTTGATCATCGTAATCGGTGATCCCCTGTGAAAATCCGAGCGTTTTCGTGCGACTATGCGGACGGATTCCCCGCAGGTGAGACCCTGGAACATATCTCAGGCAGCCGTTTTCTTCGTCGACATTGTCTAGCGCCAGCCACATCGTCAACACCTGCGACGGCGTCAGACAGAAATAGAAGTTGTCCTGATGCGGGGGTGTGACATGACTCGTTCGTGGTGGCTTGTTGAACCATTCCGCCCCCTGAGCTTCAGCTGGTTCTCCCAGCAGCGCTTCGGCAGTCGACTTCCAGAGTGGATGTGAGGTGTAATCCTTGAAATTCGTATCCTGCTGCATACGGTTGAGTTGTTTGAGCGTTTCAGGAAGAACCGGATTTTCGTAGAAGGCATCGCCCGCCGGTAACGTCGGCACAATTTCCCGAATATAACGATCGATATTTCGTTGCAGAGTCTGTAATTCTTCTCCGACGAGAAAGCGACGAATGATAAGGTATCCTGAAACGTCGTATTCTGCCTTTAATTTCGCATAGTCCATTTCGGTCTCCAATCAAACTTCTGTGTATGATGTTGATTCGTTGATCCCGTTATTAGTCTCGCTTTTAGCAATTGCTTTTTTCTCGAAGCAAAACATGCTCCAGACGAAGCTGGCGATCGTTCCGACGGTGATTCCCGCCAGTAACGACATCGGCATCATCCACATGAAGCTGATTCCCAGATTCAGCCCTAGGTCTGCCGAATAGGCAATCGCTACAGCAGTGGCAATGCTGACGGTGAGTCCCAGCCAGGCGCCTGCCGCATTGGAAAATGGAATAAACAAGGCCAGAAAAAAGAGCACAAAAATCGGAGCGGTGAGGAGATTCACCACCTTGAAACAGCGCTCGATCAGGTTTCCCTGAATCAAAGTGCTGAGCAGGCTGAGCCCCACGACGACGATTCCAATGCCCCATGACAATCGTTTCATTCTGGCGACGGATTCATTGTCCGTCCCTGATCGGCAAAGAAAATCCCTGTCCAGCACGGCGCATGTCGAGTTGATCCCCGAAGAGAGACTGGACATCGCTGCAGAAAGAATCGCGGCGAGTACAATTCCGGCCAGTCCCGGCGGCACCTCGGTCATGATAAACCGTGAGAATAACTGGTCTCCGGCACTGACGATCGTTTCTCCTGTCCGTAGCCCAGAGGGATTTGCCAGATAAAACCCGAGCAGGGCGATTCCCGCCAGCGCCAGCAAGCTACTGACGAGTCCATCGGTAATCAGTGAGACGGCCAGGGTTTTTCGCGCGGCCGAGGCATCTCGCGTCGACAGATAACGCTGAATCGCCATCTGGTCAGAACCGCAGGTGCAGACGTACCAGATCAGCGTTGAGAACACGACTGTGCCAAATGACAGTCTTGCACCGGGATTAAATCCCCAGTCGGATTCCGGCCAGTTTTGCGGCCATTGGTGTGGCCACCAGCCATCAATCCCTCCGACTTTGACCGTAATCACGCCCAGCGTGATCAGCACTCCCAGCAGCATGACCAATGACTGCACGGCATCGGTGAGAATGACCGCCCGAATTCCCCCTTCGGAGGAATAGATCACTGTGAGAACTCCCAGGATCACGCACAGCCCCGGCGTCCACCCCGGCGAGAGTCCCAACATCGGAACCAGCACCAGTGAACTCGTGGCATATAAGATTGTCGCCATCCAGCCGAACCGGAGGAGCAGAAATGACGCGGCTCCGGCTCGGCGAATCCCCGTTCCTAATTTCTTGTCGAGGATTTCATATGCACTGGTCACCGGCTGCCGCATGATCAGCGGAATCAAGGCATATCCGGCGATCAGGAAAACGAAGGGATAAGCCGCCAATTGCGCCAGGAACATCGGCCCGTTCGCAATGATCTCTCCTGGCCAGGAGAGATAAGAGAGCGTGCTGACCAGCGTCGCGAAAAGCGATAATCCGACAAGAACGGGAGACATCCGTCGCCTCCCAACGAAATAATCTTCGGCCGATCGGTTCTGTCGGGCATAATACCAGCCGACTCCGAGCATGAACCCGGCATAAGCCAACAGAATTCCCCAATCAAGCCAGGACATGGATCAGGTCTCCGGCGAAACGTTTAACGTTCTGATGTCGTTGCAGTCTGAAGAGGAGCGGTTCCTTCTCTCGCACGTTTTCTGCCTTGTTATGATAAATGTGCTGTGCATCAACCCGGCCTGCAAATAAATCTTGATTCATTTCGAATTACTTTGACTCGGATTTAACGTATTAACATGAAGTGTTCATTGTTGTGCCACGTCGTGAACAGCCCTAAACCACGGCAGCATGTTCGGGGCGATGGGGAATAGGTAAGCGGGCCGGGCCGAATGTGAATCCCAGCGGTGCGAAATCGCGTTGAATCCGTTCCACTCCCTGCTTGATCAGGATCAAGTCTGCGGAGTGAGACAGGAACGTGGCTCCCATGTTCAGCAGACGCTCGGCATGCTCGGGGTTGAAACTGGGAGTTCCCCAGGCTTTGCCATGACGCCTGGCTGCTGCCGCGACCGTTTCAATTGCTGCCCAGATGGAAGGATGATTGAGCTGGCCCGGAATTCCATTGAGGACGGAGAAGTCTCCCACGCCGAAAAACAGAATGTCGATCCCGGGAACTGCCGCAATTTCGTCTGCATTTTCGATGGCCTGATTGTCTTCCAACTGGGCAATCAGAAAGGTTTCCCGATTGGCCTGTTCCACATAGCTTGCCATGTCTTGCATGCAGTAAGGCATGTCGCCGCTGGCTCCATCGACTCCACGCGTTCCCAGCGGTGCGAATTTCGCCCAGCGCACCACCTCTCGCGCTTCGTCGGCACTTTCGCAACGAGGATACATAATTCCATGTGCTCCTGCTTCCAGCAGACGGGCCATCCGCATGAACTCCCCCTTCGCAGGGCGGGCGACCACATCCGATACTCCGACACGTGCTGCCCGAATCAACTGGGAAGCGGTCTCGATTGACGTGGCGTGATGTTCCAGATCCAGCCACAAACCATCAAGCCCGAGAAGGCTGGCGAGTTCATAAAGAGAGGGATCATAAAAATGAAAGGGAGTGATTAGTACCGGCTGTCCCAGGACAAGCTTGGATTTGATACGACTGGGCCTCATAAAGCGACATCCTTTTATCAAGCTCGTTTAGATCGCCTCAATCTCGCATGGGCCGCGTTCCGCCACGCGGCGAGTTGAGTTTCATCAGTCGAAACGCGTGCTGCGCGGGCCCATGGTAGAGCAAACTGCTCTAACTGAAATATCGAACTGTTTTCGCCAGGACTTCGGCCTGCTGTGTAACAATGTTCGGGTCGCTGTAATTGGTTTTTAATTGGATGAGTTGCGGCTGAATGCGTTCCGCCACGGGACATAAGCCGATCGGATAGAGATCACCGTATGTCTCCTGAAAGAATGGTTCCGTGTAGGTCAAGGCCCAGGCTCCATAGAACCATTCTCCTCCCAGTTCCACAAACTTGTCAAAAAACTGTTGCCAGGTAACGCCATGTTCTGGATCAAGCCACATAACATAGGCCCAACTGGCATGAACATAGCCCTCAGGGATCTTCTGTGGTCGGAGCCAGGAACATCCTGAAACGACCTCCTCAAACGCCTTAGCCACCCCTTGCCGGTGACTGACGAACGTCTCCAACTTTTCCAGTTGTGCCAGAGCAAATGCCGCGCAGAGTTCAGAAAGACGATAATTAAATCCCAGGCTGACGTGTCGCTTGAAACCGGGGTTCACGATCGACCGGCGATCAATCTTCGATTTGCCGGGCTGTGCAGTCACCAGCCCATAGCCCAGACTGGCGAAGCGGGCAACGCGATCAGCATACTCGGCGTTGTCGGTAATAATCATCCCTCCTTCGCCACAGGTCATGTGTTTTGTCCCCTGAAAGCTGAAGCTGGCCATGTCACCAAGAGTCCCCACCATGCGTCCCTGGTAACGCCCCAGAAAACACTGGGCATCGTCCTCAATGACCACCAGATTATGACGTTTTGCAATCGCCATGATTGCATCCATATCCGGAGACAATCCGTATAACGCGACAGGAATGATTGCCCGGGTGCGGGGGGTGATGCGGGCAACAATACTGCTCGGATCGATGTTGAATGTCTGCGGATCAATGTCTGCGAAGACTGGAGTTGCATGCTGATGGAGAACCGCCAGAGACGTGCTCGCCATTGTCAGTGGCGGTACGATCACTTCGTCTCCCTGCCGGACTCCTGCTGCGGCCAGAGCAGCATGCAAGGTGGCGGTCCCATTCGTAAAACTGATAGCGAACCGGGTCCCAAATTTCTCGGCAAACTTCTTTTCCAACCGGGCAACAAAACCGGTCTGGGCAGAAGCATCTGGAAATCCGCCATCCAGCAATTCGCGAAGATACTGGTGTTCTCGGTCATCAATCCGCATCGATGCAGGCATAGTTTACAACCACTAAAGAAAAGAGTGAATCAAAGTGTTGCTATTGGGAGATTCCAATAGTCGAACCTGTAAGCGGGAAGCGTAACTTCGCTAAATAAATTGCAGTTTTACCTTCATGAGTTGAATAATAACTCACCCAGAGGAGACCATTCTCATAGATAAGTCCTGGATAACTCGTATCCCCTCCCGAGGGGAGTTCAATCGCCTCTGTCACGTTGGCTTCTATGGGATCGAGCCACCAGACATGAGTTGTCTTGACATCGTTGACATATTTTCGGCCAACCACAAGAAGCCTGCCATCGGGAAGCTGGATGAGTTGTGGCCCTCCAATCCGTATTCCCAGACTTTTCCACGTCCAGTCAGTGTAGGGAGCTTGTGCTGTTCCGATCATGGCCGTGGTATCGTCGTCTCCGTCGCGACGCAGCAGACACAACGCGGTTCCATCTTTGAGGAAGAGGGGAGATGCTTCCGTCGGATAGCTGGGAACATCCAGATCGGCAACCAGAGTACGAAATCCCTTAGCGTTCTCACTTTTATAAAGCCGCAGGCAGCCCTCACGGTCGTGATAATCCAGACTCACTTTGAAATATCCAAACCCGTAAGCAGCGTCCTTATGCCAGACGAGGCGCCAGATCCAGAAATCCTTGTCCCCGATGGGAGTTGGATCGCTCCAGGTCTTTCCGTCTGTAGATTGCCAGACATACGATTGATGAGTTCTTCCACCACTGATTTCCCTGGCACCTCCACCAGCCAGAAGCAATTGTCCCTGCGGCGTCACCGAGAATTTCGGATCGCGGAGGTCAACGCCATCCATCGTAATCAGAGCGGCTGAATCCCAGTTTTTGCCATCTGATGAAACAATCACCCGTAATGCACCGTCTGAGGAGACATGCTTCATCCCTTCTCGAAAGGTGCAATACCATTGTCCTTTGAAGCGAATCAGGTCAGTAAAGGCATTGTGATCGGCGCGATCCCAGATCTTCTGGATTTCGACAATCTGGATATTTTCAGGAGACTCTGCAAGCAGGTTCATCGACGGCAAGCAGAACAACAGCCCTACTGCAATGATTGATAGAGTTTTCAACAATTCTCGTTTCATAATAAATCAAGATCTTTGTATTGAATGAGAAAGGAGTTTGTAATGCACTTCGAATGCATAAAGGGATCAGCCCAGGCTGAATGGAAATTGCCATAACACCTGGAATAACATCCCGTCACTTCGACTTTTCGAGTTGCAATTCACCGGCCATTTCAAGTAGTTCCGCAAGCAGGTCTTCAGACGTGTTCCGTTCAACGTGATTCGTTCCCAGCCAGGTTTCGTAGCCCCCCAGATTGTGCTGCTGAGGTGTCGGGAGATAACCCATATATCCATTTGTCAATCCGATCAGAATGGCCGGTTGCAAAGGGGAATGGCGTTTGAATGCCAGGCCGGTTTCACAGAACGTTTCGAATGGCATGGTGCCAATGCAGATCTCACCGATACGAAATACTTGCAATGGCGCGGGAGCTGTCGTCGGATAGCCCGAGGCAATCAATGTCCGCCGGGCATAGTCATGTGACATGTCTGGCTTGACCGATTTCGCTTCCTCGGTTTTCCGTTTCGCCCAGGACATCAATTGTGGGTCCGGCCGCCGCATTTGCACTATGGGTTCCCGGTAGCGAACAGCCAGTGTCATTTCATTGCGATACTTCAATGTACGCTCTGCTTGAAACACTCTTTCTGCAAGATCATCAGCGATCTTCTGGATACGCTCATACGGCGGATTCTTCGGTCGTGGCTTCTGAAAGTCGGTGCTGACCACGTCTCCGCTTGCCCCATTGGATAACATTGGAACAAATGCCGGAAACTGATCTTTGACTTCGATCTTTTGCCCCAGTTTTCTGCAGAACTCGCCAAAGTAATCGGCCGAAACATCTTCAGCAGGAACAGCTCCGACATAGTGCATTGAATAGGATGCCAGCAGCGCCAGAGGAGTTCCATCTTCATTTCGAATGGAAATGAATGACATCACCGGATCGACCGGACCAGCGGGCTTAACATAGTTGGGGCTTGCTCCTGGCGGGCTCATCTGGACTTTGTCGTCGGGGCTGCCAAAAGGATTCACTGGAACGGTGCCAGGCTTCATATGGACCCGGCGATTAAAGACATACTCAGGAGCATTAACAGTGCCGAATGCCATCTGTGCAGGGCTCAGATGATTCTTTGCCCGCATCACCCCATCCACAATCCGGTTGACGACGAACAACTGATAAGCGCTCAACCCGACATCCGACATTGAAAAGCGCTGACCTGCGGACGTTCCTCCGACAGTGGAGTGGGCATGTGTTGCGGTAATCAGAACATTTTGGGACGGAATCCCACAACGCTCTTCGATCAGTTGACGAGCCTTTGCACTGAGCCCCAGGTGGACTCCGAGGAGATCACACACAACAATCACTAAAGTCGTTTCACCATCGTCAAGAACCAGGCACCGCGCGTGCAGTTCGTCATGAACCTGTGTCGTTGGCACCTTGCTTCCATAACCTTCGACAGGTTTGCCGAGTTCCGGAGTGATGTTACTGGTGGCCGCTCCCGCCCGAAACGTTACGGCCTGAGCAACACCACCCCAGACGAAGCACAGCGTGATGCAAAGGAGAATAGGAAACACCGATGTTCTCCGGACCGCCGTGGATGCAACCCGAAGCGTTGTGTCAGGAGCATTGGTATGAAAACTCGATGCCATTTTGGCTCCTTGCGTAGAATGAGAGGAGATGCGAAAGAGAGTGAAAGGTCAGCAACAGGCATACCTGGCACTACTTCGTCACGCGCTCCACGAACTTCAGCAGATGCGGATATGCCGGCGCAGACATGCTGTGATTGAAGCCGGGAAATTCAATTAGCGTAACGTCGGGATGCCCGACGACTTTGAGCATGCGGTACAGATAGGCATTCTCTTCATACCGCCCCAACATTTCCAATTCCCGATCTCCGGTCATGAGCAGGATGGGAGGAGCATCCTTGCGCACGTGGTACAACGGGGCCAGTTCGTCCACCAGCGGCTGTGTTTTGGGTATCTGCCGTTCTGCTCGCGAGGCCATATGGGTAATCGTCTGTCCGGTGAAGGGGGCAATCCCCGCCAATTGATTCGGATTGATGTTGTATTTCGCGAGCCATTTCGGATCGAGGCTCACCATCAACGACAAATAACCCCCGGCAGACGCGCCGCTGATAATAATCTTGTTTGGAGAACCTCCATATTTGTCAATTTCTCGGAATATCCAGGCCGTCGCGGCGGCTGCGTCGTCAATGCAGGTCGTGACCGGAACGTGGGGACTGAAGCGATATTCCACCGCAGCCACGCCGAGCCCTTGGTTCAGCAATGGTTTGGGGACTGATTTTTTTCCATCGGTCAAGCCACCGCCGTGGAACCAGATCACAGTCGGAAAATCTTTCTTTCCCGGGGGAATGGAAAGGTCGATCCGGCATTGAGTCCGGGCATAGTCGTCCAGCGTTTCGTCGTCGGTCCGATACGGAAGGTTAGGGAAGAGGTGGTCTGCCGTTGGTGTTTCCGCCTGCAAATTTTTTGTAATCAGCAAGGCAAGACAATACAGGACCATCATGCAGGGAAGTCGATGCGATCTGATCATGGCGTGGCTTTCTCGTTGTACTGATCTTGTCCGATAAAGAAATTCAGGAATTCCGAAACCTTGGAAGTCACATGGAGCTTCTTTCGGTTTCGGACCTCATAATTCCACGGCGCGATCCCTCATCGTCATGAGCGGATCGAAATATCCACCCACATTCAGCAGGGCGATTGGCTTGTGATGGAAGCCGAGTTGTGCCCAGGTGAGGACTTCAAAAAAATCTTCAAACGTCCCTAATCTAGAGCAACTTACAAAATAACTTACTCGTCCTCGCCACGCGGAATGCAGGGTTTTTCCTGCTCGAACAACACGCTGTGCGGGCACATGATAGAGCAAACTGCTCTAAGTCATTAAATTCCAGGCACGAAATCCGAACATCGGCTATTGAAGGACATCAATGTCAACCTGGTTCTTCCCCTCTTTCACGATGTACGCGAGCTCGGAGGTGTTCACATCCCAATACTTTTTGGGAATCGGGGTCGGGAGCGGAGGGGGGAGTGGTTCTCCCGGAACCCAGTTGTCGAGTGGCGGCGCCGGCCCCGCGACCGCCGCCTGGTACTCTCCCAGGCGAAGCGGGGTCTCAATCACATAACTGCCGTCGCTGTTCAAGCTGGCCATGGCGGCAACCCCCTGCTCCGATGAACTGAAAGTAATCCTCCCCTCGCCCAGCGGTTTTCCGTTCAGTGTCACCTTCCCAGCCACTTTACCCAAGGGAATCTGTTCACCCCGCTGGCAGCCAATGAGAAATAAGGAGAGAACTAATAACAGGCAGACTTGACTCTTCAGATCTTTCATCAGAATTCTCCCAGCACTTGGCCATCGTTGCGGGAGCCGAGACGGCGAAGATGATCCATCTCGATATTTTCATTAATAAATCTCACAGAACCGTCGGCCAGCAGGGCCTGTATTCCACCAGTATGAAATGAATTCAGGATCGTATTCGGACCTAAAATTGAATATGCCCCCAAGTTAACATCCGTAATATTCTCAAAGTTAGGGCTGTTAATACGATAACGAATGGTGGTCAGGCCAGTTTGCGGGACACCGGCATAATTCACAGCGCTGCTTGGCGGCGTCAGTCCGAACGTCAGATGATTTCCGGAATAACCTCCGCGATATCCGCTGCGCATATCGTATGTGCCGACCTGACCAGACTGCTCGGCGACGATCATGGTATTCGATGCACCATCAGTCACATCACGCAGACGAATGACCCGATCCCAGAGCAGTATTCCGTTGCTCGTCCAAATACGACCGTCGGTCCCTGCGACAACCCCGACCGTTGTTCCCGTGGGAAATTCCGCAGTAGAGATGTTCGAAGCTCCCGCAATACCGACATACATCGGAGTCTGGTGCTGACCTGTTCCATTCGTCGCACCAACAAATCCCTGGCTCAAATTCGCACAAGGCTTGAACGGACTGGACGGGCAAACGTAAACGGAAATCACAAGCTGGCTCAGAATCGAGTAATTCTGATTGCTGGTGACGCTGGCATTCCCGGAATAAGCACTGAACATCCTGCAATCGGAGCTCCAGTCCATTCGATTGTATAATGCGCTTTGATCAATGCCTGGCCAGATCTGCGCACGCCAGTTTGGAACTTTCCGCATTCGGGTGAATGAGCTTCCCGCGTCCCCACATGTCGCTGATTCTCTGGTCGAAACAGAACCGGGAGGAAAGCAAGAATGCGTATCATGATAGTTATGAAGTGCAAGCCCCACCTGCTTAAGATTATTCTTGCATTGAGACCTTCTCGCGGCCTCTCTTGCCTGCTGCACCGCAGGGAGCAGCAACGCAACCAGGATTGCGATAATTGCAATAACAACTAGCAATTCAATCAATGTAAAGCCAGAATCTTGTCGATGTCTCATCTGAACACCCTGATAAAGTTCGGGACACAAACATGCATCGAAAACGGAGCGCTCCGTTTATCTGTAGCCAGTATCGAGAGAAATTCAAGAAAGCAAATTGATATCGTCAACTGGTCATATAGAGGCCGTCAACGTTTTTTCTGAAGCTGGGATCTCCTTCCTGAAGGCTTGGCGGTCTCGGAATGTTGCTGAAGAATCACTCTCGCACCACGCAGGTGATTCAGCATCCGCTTGTAGGCAAGATCGGAATTGCCGGTGGCAATCGCTTCGACAATCCCGGTGTGCTCTGACGCCACAATCGTAATATCGTTTTCCCTTCCATGTCCGTCTGAATACACAAGTTGAGGACTCACATGGCTAAGCAGACGCAGAGTCTGGGTCAGTTGCGTCAGGAGCTTGTTTCCGGACGCCTTCAGGATCGTCCCGTGAAAGAGACATTCTTCGTGATCAATCTGGCAATGTCGGAGCCAGGCGGTCGTCACGTTTTGCGGCACGGGGAACATCGTTGAATACTGATAATGTCGCTCACAGGACTCCTGCAGGACTTTCAGATCTTCTTTAGAGATTCGTTCTGCTGCACGAGCAGCCGCATAAGGCTCCAGCATCTCTCGGAGATCGCACAGATCTTCGTACTCCGCGACCGACAACTCCCGTACATAGGTTCCACTTCGAGGACGGGTTTCCGTGACTCCGTCCCGTTCCAGTTGTGCTAAAGCCTTCAACACCATCGCCGGGCTGACACCAATCTCCTCAGCCAGTTTTCTGCGAGACAGCCGCTGCCCTGGACGAATAATCCCTCCTTCGATTCTCTCACGGATATAGGTATAGGCCTGATCAAGTTGGGATGAGGAATCCATGGAACGCCTCGGAAAAGATGGAAGAGGATATTTGGAGCCCAAATCTGGAATCCAGATTTTCATGTTATGTTAGAGATTGAAAAAATAAGAGTCAAGGAAAAAATAAAATTCGCGGTGGTCACTTCAGGGCTTTTGCTTGTTTCAAGATGAGCAATCTTCGGGAGGGCGAAGCTCCTGCTGAGCCGCATGAAAGATGATGCTTTCCATGGTTTGCGGCTCGGCAGGAGCCTCGCCCTCCCAGACGATCTTCAATAAAGCGAAAGCCCTGGTGGTCACTTGGGACCGCCCTGTATATTACTGTCGTTTTTGTAGAATGAATGTGTCGTTCTATTATCGGGAGAAGTTTTTCGCGTTAAACGGTCCGGTCCGGAGGGGAGCGTACTCGCGAAACCTGGTACAAGTTCAGAGATGAGCTGAATTCATCGTCGACTCTCTTAACTCTTCGCGCTCGACCAGGGTTTCCTTCGCTTCGCTCTGTCCAACCCCTGCCACTCTGACTTGATTTTACCCCCATGTTTCTCGTGAACGCTCACCATGGGAATGAAGAGCGGATCTTTGTAAACATCTGCTCTGAAAAGGCTTCACAACACAGCCCAGGGTTGCTCATGGGGTGAGCGCACTCTGGGCTGTGTTGTCAAACTCCCTTCGGGGTAAAAGGGGCGGAGCATCCATGAGAATTGTGAGGACTGTCTGTCAAAAAATGTGGGTAAAGACAAGCCACACTGATGACACGACACTTATTCTCAGGACGGTCTAAGTGGCGTTCAAACAACGGACACCGTTAGACTTTAAACAGGTTCTCTCGGAAGGTGTACAAATCGCAACAAGTGGGGCTCGGAAGATTTTAACAAGAGGTCTTCAACGAGTTTGGCTGGGATGAAAGACTGGGGATGAAGCATCTTAAAAATTTCTTCCGAAACAAGTTTCACACGGTCAACAGGCTGTCGCTGCTTGTCATTTGCATGAGTCTGCTGCTGGTATCGATTGCGTGTTATGGCGCCTGGCAGTTACAGCGGGTTCATTCTCAGTCGGAAGCGTTGCTGGTCAGTAAAGTGAATGCGATTCAGAGCCTGTTTGAGTTTGAACTCCAGATTCAGAATCTGAAGCGCTGGCTGGATCTTCAGAAATTGAAAATGGAGGCCCTGCCGGAAAAGCGTCTGGATGAAGGGAGTCTTGAAGAGTTTTCAGATTTACAACGGACAATTTCACATTGGCTGGAAATGGCCGAATCGTTTGCCAGCGTGGAGCGAGAAAGGCTGTATCTGGAAAAAATCCGGATTGGCCTGAGCAAATTCTATCCGGCGATTGATGAACTTCGTGAATTGCCACCTGGAAGTCCTGATCAAGCACAACTTATTGATCGAGCCGGTGAGATCCTGAGTTCCGAAATCTTCGACGTTTCTCGCAAGATGCTGAGCCTGGACGAGGAAATGCTGAAAAGTCATTTCAGTAAGGAAGCCGCTCGAACCAGAACGCTGGTCCAACTCATCCTGATCCTTGGTTTTTTCGGATCAATCGCATCGTTGCTGACCGGGTACAAAATTGCGAGAACGATCAGCAATACATTGATTCAGGTTCAAATTCCCATTTTGGATGTTGCCGGGAAATTGAGCGAAGTTTCAGAACCGGTGGTGGTTTCAAAATCACTCGATCTCACGGATCTCAGTCCAGCGCTGGAACGATTGTTTGGGGAAGTGGAATCCGTTGTGAATCAACTTCAGGTGAGGCATCAGGAGATGCTTCATGCTGAACAGTTGGCAACTGCCGGGCAGTTGGCGGCTGGAATTGCGCATGAGATTCGTAATCCGTTAATGTCGATGAAAATGCTCGTTCAACATGCTCTCCGTCCGAATGCTGAGGGAATTGACGACTACGATCTTCAGATTCTTGACGTCGAAATCAGACGTCTGGAGATGCTGCTGGATGATTTTCTCGAATTTGCGCGTCCCCAAATCCTCAGATGTTCAGTGATCGATTTACGACCGGTGATCGACGGAACTCTAGGACTGGTTCAACGATTGAAAGAGGCAAGACGGGTCGAATTGGAGTATGATCCTCCCCAGGAACCGGTTTTGCTGCATATCGATGCCTCTCGAATTAAGCAGGTTCTTCTGAATCTTCTGTTAAATGCGATTCAGGTCACACCGCCGATGGGGAAAATTCGGCTGAAATTTGAACAGGTCAATTTTCATGGGAAATTGGCCTGCCAGTTGCAGATATCAGACGACGGCCCTGGACTGGGGGGCATCGACAGGAAACGATTGTTCGAACCGTTTTACAGCACCAAAGAGACCGGTCTGGGACTGGGGTTGCCTGTCAGCCAGAGAATTGTGAAGCAACATGGGGGAGAAATCCTTCCGGGGCCAAACGGAGAAGGGGGAGCGGTGTTCAATATCGTGCTGCCGTTCCCTGAGGGAACCCTTGCCCACAATTTTCAGAAACTGTGAGAATGCCACTCAAACAATGGCAAGCCATGGAGTTGCGTTAAATGTTGATCTGAGGGGCGAATATCAGGACGAGGGGGCCAACGAGTCAGGGAACAGGTTGAGCCTCTCCATTTTAAGGAATGGCGGGGCTCCGGCCTGAGGATGAATCGGGTCAGTTTTATCAGTGGCTGCAAGTCAATTTTAGTTGTGAACAAAGTGACACATGAGTACTGGGATCAAGACCGATCTTCGCAAGCTTCTGATCATTGATGACGAGCAAAATCTCCTGTATTCAATGAAAAAAGCCCTTCAAAGTGAGGAATTGCAGGTCATTACCGCAGACACAGCGGCTTCCGGAATCGGGAAAGTGCGATTGGAGAAGCCTGATGCGGTCGTGCTGGATGTCCGTTTGCCAGACGGTCATGGCCTCGAAGTTTTCGATCAGATCCATCGTGACAACCCCCGTCTGCCAGTCATCATCATCACCGCTTTTTCGACGATGGAAACCGCCGTCGAAGCAATGAAGCGAGGAGCTTATGAGTATCTTCTGAAGCCGATTGAACTTCAGGTTCTCAAGGAACTGATAGAAAGTGCGTTGGAAATCAGTCGACTGGATGCATCGTCATCAATGGTCGAGCCGCTGACGGCGACAAGAACAGATCAGAAGATTGTTGGACAATCAGTCGGCATGCAGGAAGTATTCAAGGCGATCGGTCGCGTCGCTCCACAGGATATCACCGTACTCATTCAGGGTGAAAGTGGGAGTGGAAAAGAACTGATCTCGGAGGCCATTCGGGAACACAGCCTGCGTGCTGATGGCCCCTATCTGGCCATCAACTGTGCGGCACTTCAGGAAACGATCCTGGAAAGCGAATTATTCGGGCATGAACGGGGAGCGTTTACCGGAGCCGAGCGGAGCCGGATCGGAAAGTTTGAGCAAGTCAACGGCGGGACGTTGTTCCTCGATGAAATCGGGGATATGTCGAGTACCACACAAGCCAAGGTTCTGCGACTGCTTCAGGATGGAAGTTTTCAACCTGTTGGAAGCAACGAAACACGAAAAGTAAACGTACGGATCATCGCTGCGACTAACCGTAACCTGGAAAAAATGGTCGCCGACGGCCTGTTTCGTGAGGATTTGTTTTATCGGCTTCGCGGGTTTGTGATCAACGTTCCCAGCCTGCGGGAACGGGTCGAAGACATTGAACTTCTGGTGATGCACTACATCAAAATGTTCAATAAGGAACTTGGAAAAAATATCCATACCGTGACATCCGAGGCGATGCAGTATCTGGAGACTTATCCCTGGCCTGGAAACATTCGTGAACTTCAGTCAATCATCCGATATGCGATGCTCTATGCGGTTGGAGAGACGATCACCTCGGGGTCGTTGCCTGCCCATGTGAGAGGGGACAATGAATCAAATCGCAATGAAATAAATCGCGGTGAACAGACTCCTGACAATGACTCTGTTTCTCTTTCCAAACTGATTGGCGACCACATCTCCCAGAACAGAGGCAATCTCTATCGAAACATCCACTCGACAGTGGATCTGTACCTTCTCAAGAAAGTCCTGGACAGCACGAATGGAAATCAGGTCCAGACGGCTCAAATTCTGGGGATTTCCCGGACAACATTGCGGACCCGGTTGAATGATCTGGAGTCATTCAAAGAGCAGGGACTCCGTACAAACGATGGTCAGTCTGAGTAATTATTGAACACGAACCAATCAGTGGATATCAACGTGACCAGAATGTGACCACTGTGGGAAAAACTTGCTCACCCCCCGGGGATGGCATTGCTCTTCAGACCATTTTCCACTTGAACTGTTCGAAACCACGATCCAGCCAGCAAAGATCACACTGGAGTGATCTTCTCTTTCTAAAACGTCCCTCTCTGGACAATTCCTGACCAAATTTTCTGGTGAGACAACTTGGGCATACCGCTTGCAATATGCAAAAGAAAAGCCTCTTGATTCACCCTACTGCAAGCTTTTTCCGAAGAGAATCGCCTTGATTCCACCACGCGATCAACAGCATTGAATGCCGTATTGCGTGGATACAACGGAAGAGTGAAAACTTGCTCCAGCGTTTGGTATCCCGGAAACATGAGCTTTCAATTCGAAGTGCCACAATTCGTCAAACGGCAACAGCGAGACCTTTCTCGAATTCTGGTGCACTTTACGAATCAATGTAACGGGGCCTCATTAATTTCTTCCGCAGTGAAACTGGCTCAATTAAAACAGGCCACATTGCGGGGGATGACAATCATTGACACCACTCGTTTGCTTGACGACTTAAGTCAGGAAGGAAGCGCTGCATTCGCTGCCTATGAAACCGAACGAATGAGTGAATGGGACAAGAATCGCGATGAAATACGATCCAACTTCTCATTCAGTTGCCTCGCGGCCGGACTGGATTTCGACCTGTGCAGTAAGCAAGGCAATACACTGAAGATTGTTGCAAACGAGTCCAGGTTCCAAGACTTGCTGATCACGTCGGCAACGCGGCAAAAGAAACCTGTTCCAGTGGAACTCAGTGCTGCCAGCGCAATTGAAGTGATTCGGACTGCTCATTGTCCAACGCTGGTTCTGCGTGATCAGCCGAATAGTATCGAGCGAGTTCTGATGGTGCATGACGGATCGAAAGAAAGTAGCCGCGCCTTCAGCTCTTTTCATTCTCAGTGTCTGTTCCCGAATGCAACATTTCGTTTGATCACCATACAAAATAGCCAGGCTGACGCCGAAAGACTTCTCTCGGAACAATATCACCAGTTCGAAGCGAACTCCTATCAGTTTGAACACGGTTACCTGGTGGGAAAACCTTCGACCTTGCTTCCCCAATACATAGAGAACTGGGAAGCCGATCTGGTTGTATATGGAGTCAAAGAAAAACGACCGCTCGTCGACAAAATGATTGGCCAGACCAGTGAGTTGATATTAAAGAAAACGTCAGCATCCCTCTATTCCGCGTGACTGGAATGACAGGACTTCCAAGACTGTTCAGATGGAGGTAAGGGATCAAGGGGAGGATTCAGTGGGTTGAAAAAGGCTGGAAATTCACGTCTTTTCCTACCCACTTTCCACCACCCACTTCTCTCCTGTTCAGATCAAACCTGGAACGACTGAATGAGAAATTAAAGAACTGAATTTACATCACATTCCGCCTATATTGGGGGGCGCAATTCGCTCTCTCCAGTCAACGGTTTTAGTTGGTTGATGGAGACATGGAAAAACGAAACTACTGGAAAGATGTATTCGCGATCCGGGGGACAGTGACCCCGCAGATTCAGTGGACAGTGCTGATCTTTGGCCTCTGGGGAGCCTTCGTCTGGTGGTTCACAGACCATTATCTGAAACTGCAGATTGGCCTGGGAGTCGCTCCATATGAGATCATCGGAGCGGTGATGGCGCTCCTACTCGTGCTTCGTACAAATTCTGGATACGATCGATGGTATGAAGGACGAAAACTCTGGGGCGGGATTGTGAATCAGTGCCGCAACCTCGGGATTATTTCTGTTGCTTATGGACCTGATCATGCTCACTGGCGTGATTCAATGTTAAGATGGGCTTCCGCCTTCCCTTTTATCGCCAAGCATAGCTTAAGAGGAGAGAATGATTATAGTGACCTGCTGTCAATACTCCCCAAAGAAGACGTGAAAAAGATTCAGGAAGCCAGGCATACTCCGATCTATGCCGCTGCGCGCATCGCTCAACTTCTGAAACAGGCCCGTGATGAATATGGAATGGACGGGTTTGCCTATATGAAAGCAGAGGAGCAACGGGTTTTGCTCATTGACTATTTAGGATCGTGTGAACGAATTCTGAAAACTCCGCTGGCGAGAGTGATCTCGGTAAAAGTACGAAAGTTTCTGTTTTTGTTTCTGATGGTTCTCCCGGTTGCGATTGTAGACAAGTCGGGAGTAATGACACCCTTTCTGACGATTCTTGTTGCCTTCCCGTTACTCTCGTTGGATCAGATCGGAATTGAACTTGAGAATCCGTTCTCAAAAACCCGCCTGAGCCATTTGCCGTTGGATCAGATTGGCGAAACCATTCATGATAACCTGAATTCACTCGGCCATAGTGATTTTCAGCTTCCCGCTAATAACAACCTCGAACGCTCTTATTTTGAAGTCTTGGAGAAAACTTAACGGCGGCCATCCTTATGAAAGGGTGATATCGCGGAATCTCTCAAGGGGACGTTTCTGACGGTAAAGGAGACTTTATCCAGTCAATTTCCCCTTTCTCAATCTGTGCCGTATATAACGTCTTCGACTCCACTTCCAATGAGGAAACAACCTTTCCGTTCTTTCTCAAGTGTAATGTCGCCGGTACACAGAGCATATGACTTCGTGTATAGCGAGGGGGAAGCAGATAGGTTTCTTCATTCAGTTGATAAGAAATTTCAGATTCTAATGGATTGTTAATCTGAATGTGAATCGCCTGTGACACCGGACGCCCGAATAACTGAACGGCAAAGTAGGCTCCTGTCTCTTCACTCTGGGAGATCGCGACTCCTGTCTGTGTGACGCTGGGCTGCAGCATATTCTCGCGATGAGGTGGAGAATCTTTCCATCCTTCGAAGAAGGTTTTCGTTAATGACGCTGTCGTAAAGCCGTTGCTACGGAACTGAAAAGCGATATTCTCGGCGATGTAACAGATCTCATAACCATGTGATTTGACACGGTCGCCGGGAGTCTGGTCGTCGGCATGGTGCCCGTACTTACCTGTCTTCGCCATGAAGTCGGCAAAGTCCTGTGCGGATTTCTGAAGGATGTCATCGCGAACGACAGGTTTCAGTTTTTCCTTCTCGCGAAATGAATTCGTCTGTTGAATAATTTTATCGGTGACCTCGTTTCGATTTGGCTTGAATCGAGGACGGTATTCCCCGGTCTGAGCTTTGGTAATAGTGACCGTTGGTGGACCCGGAGGCATTTGAGGGGTTTGCTGCTCCTCACGTTGAGCAAACAGGGACGAGGTCAAGCAAACCACCCCTGCCATCAGGCAAATGCACAGAAAATACAAACGTCTCAAGACTGAAAAACGGGAGTGGAGTTCGGTTGCAGGCAGATCATCTTGCATAGGAGTCTCCGATCTTTTGACTGGGCGCTTGCTTTATTGAAAATAGCCAGGAAGGGCGAGGCTCCCGCCGAGCCGCACACCATGGAAAACGTCATTTCCCATGCGGCTCAGCAGGAGCTTCGCCCTCCCGAAGATTGCCCATCTTGAAACAAACAGAAGCCTTACGTTCAAGGCGTTTCCGAAAGCTTGATGAACGCCAGTGCGTTATGATTATTCATCGGAATGATGAGTTGATTCCGCTTTGAGTCATAGCCCATCGACGCTGCGCTGGGGATTCCAGCGGCAATCACCTCTGCTTTTTCTCCGGGACGAATTCGGGACACACTGCCAAAACGGACGCTGCTGACGTACTTGGTGCCGTCCGGAAGAATGACGAGTCCGTCGTTCCCGCTTTCAACGGCATGTTCGGTACGGATCAGTTTTCCACTCAGATCGAAGCTTAAAACTGCATTGTCTCCCACGTTCACAACAACGACATGACCATTCGGATCGATCGCTACTCCGTTAGGACTTTTCAGTGGCGCCCCGTCGATGAATGTTGAAACATCCCCCTCCTCAGTGATCTTGTAGACCCGCTCCGGCGGACGGGTATTGGAGACGAAAATCGTTCCGTCCTGAGTGACTCCGATGCCATTCAGAAAGGTTGCTCCTTCAACTGGGTACGCACGCCCGGGTTTCCCCGTTGCGAGGTCGAATGTCCTGACAACGTCGATATCCGCTGCATAAAGGACTCCATTATGAATCGCACTGCCGAGCGGGTGATTCAATGTCAATCCATCTCGCGTCGCGCCGATCCATTTGGTTGTATGCACAGTGCCGTCCGGATTCAGCAGCGAGACATAACCATCGTTTTCCTGCTGGTTCTGAGGAACACCGGCATTCATCACGACGATCAGATTTTTGTCTGGATCGTAGGTACAACTTTCTGCAAAGCGGAAGCTGCCATAGACCTTGACGTTGTCTGTGATCGGAATAAATTGTCCCGCTTCATTAACGGCGCCAAGTGGTTGGCCAGCTTGAAATTCCTTTTGCTTTGGAGCGCCGGTGGAATTCTGGGCGAACACGGTGGTGCCGCCGATCAGAAAGGCGGACAATCCAAGCACAGCAAGGGAAACCTTCATCGGTACGATTCCTTTTCAGTACGAACGCATTGTTCAACGTGATATCGAATAGCCTTCCTGCCATTGGATACCCCATCAGAAGAGTTGAAACAGACATTAGCGTTTCCTCAGCGATTCAACAACAAATCGTTTTAAGAGCCGCGATCAAACAGGAGAGAGAGGAACCGCTCTCACAGGCGAAAATCCGGGATTGCGAACGGTCGGTCAGTATGCAGACAGAATCCAGACAAACTATGATGTGGCCGGAACGGCTGTTCATTCCGTCAGGGGGGACATTCTTTAATAATGAATATGTTTCTATTACGCTCTGGAAATTGAAGTCCGTCTCCATTGTCTTTCGAGCGATTGATTCTAATGGACCATATTCGTCCTCTGATTGATGCGAAAACAATTTCCGACGCCGTGCAGGAGCTCGGAAACCGTTTGACCAGCGATTACACCGGGCGAGAGTTAACCGTTCTTGGAATTCTCACCGGAAGTATCGTTCTGGTCAGTGATCTCATTCGCCAGATTTCCGTTCCGCATCAACTCGGATTCATTCCCGCCAGCAGCTATCGAGGAACTGCGACGGCTCCGGGAGAGTTGGCACTTGATCTCCAGTTTCTTCCCGAAATCGCTGGTCGTGATGTTCTGCTGGTGGACGACATTTTTGACACCGGTCGAACGTTGTCGACGATACAGTCCAAATTACTCGAATTTTCGCCAAAATCTGTCCAAACGGTCGCGCTGTTGTGGAAAACTTCGCGGCGGGAAGTCGATTGCGTTCCAGATTATTTTTGTTTTGAGATCCCGGATGAATTCGTGGTCGGCTACGGACTCGATTATAATGAGCATTACCGACATTTACCGTATCTCGGCGTGCTGGAGTAGTTTGCTCTACCGTCTGTAATACGTTTTTGATCGCCCCATCGCGTTCGTTTTCCCGGACTGTCATGACCAGCAACCGCCCGATTTCCGCCCGACATCGTAGAACACGACAGGACCACTCTACGGAAACTGCCGAGGACTACGTGGAAGCTGTTGCCGAAATCACTGAGGAAAATGGGACCTGCCGAGTAGTTGATCTGGCGCAGCGTTTCGATGTGAGTCATGTCACCGTCACCCGAATTGTCGGACGACTCAAAAAAGCAGGTTACCTGGAAACAGAACCGTATCGCCCGATTCACCTCACCGATCAGGGAGCTCGGCTCGCGGCAGAATCCAAGCGCCGTCATGACATTGTCTATGCATTTCTGATTTCCATCGGTGTTTCAGAAAAGACCGCCGCCATCGATGCGGAAGGAATCGAACATCACGTCAGCCCGGAAACGCTCGAACGCTTTCGAAAACTGACGGAAAATAAGAAGTGACAGTTGTTCCAGGTTTGATCTGAACAGGAGAGAAGTGAGTGGTGGATCGTGGGTAGGAAAAGACGTGAATTTCCAGCCTTTTTCTGCCCCCTGATCCCTTGCCTCCATATGAACAGCACTGGAAATGCTGTGTGCCAGAAATGGTACCGGGGGTTCAAATCCCCCTCTCTCCGCTTCCGACCCCACCAGCCAGCGCAAGTCGCTGGCTGGCTTTGTTTTGTGAAAACAGTGTTTTGCTAATTTCCCCAATTGTGCTGAAAAAGTACTGAACGCCAAACTGGGCTGGAATCGCTGTCGAACGACACATT
>Ga0182745_1000372_pt1 | contig 52664 bp, 50 predicted proteins | sample eDN3rd30CKraftBY_FD_128523 | JGI IMG/M metagenome (GOLD analysis project Ga0182745, IMG submission 128523) | Enriched backyard soil microbial communities from Emeryville, California, USA - eDNA 3rd pass 30_C Kraft BY (version 2) (version 2) | ecosystem: Environmental > Terrestrial > Soil >... | reverse complement strand
CGCGGCCGTTGCCACAGCCCGAGCCCGTGCCGGAGGTCGGTGTGGAAACGACGCCGCAAAGCGAAGTGGAGATGTTGCTGGAACGCGCCGCCGCCCAGCCGGATGCGGATCAACGGGCACGCTATCTGGTGCAGGCGGGCACGCTGCTGCGCGAGCAAGACAATCGCACCGAGGCGCTGGCAGTACTGGCGTCGGTGGATACCGACCGATTGCCGCCGGTGCGCCTTGCCGCGGTGCGGCTGTTGCAGGCCGAACTGCTCATGGAAGACGGCGCCGCGGAAGAAAGCCTGGCACTGCTGCAGCCGGCGCAATTTCCACCGCTGGAGGGGCTCGACAGCGCTGCCCATGCCCGCTTCTACCGTCAGCGCGCCCTGGCGTTCGAAGCCTTGAACGCCCCGCTCGACAGCCTGAACGAGCGGCTACGGCTCGATGCCCTGCTGCCCGCCGACGAGCGCCAGGAAAACCACGACGCGCTGTGGGATAACCTGAAACGGCTGCCGCTCGACCAATTGCGCCTGCGCGCTGGCACCACCACCGATTTCGCCGCCCGCGGCTGGTACGAACTGGCGCTTGCCATGCGCACGGTCGGCGCCGACCTCGACCAGATGGGCGACGCCCTGCAACGCTGGCAGGATACCTGGGGCCGCCACCCCGCCGCGCTGACGATGCCCGGCGAACTGAGCCTGTCGCTGGACGCGCAACTGCCGCCCCGCATCGCCCTCTTGCTGCCGCTTGGCACCAATGCCGGCACGGTGGTGCTCGATTCCTTCCTGAGCGCCTATTACAGCCGGCAGAATCTCGGCCGCGAAGTGCCCGAGCTGCGCATCTACGATTCCACCGACGCCACCGACATCCTGCCATTGCACCAGCAGGCGCGCAGCGACGGCGCGCAGTTGATCATCGGCCCGCTGCTGAAACAGCACGTGACCCAGTTGCTGGACGTGGCCGACCTCGGCGTACCCACGCTGGCCCTGAACAATGTCGAGGGCGCGCGCCCGGCCTCGCCGCTGTTGTACCAGTTTGCGCTCTCCCCCGAGGATGAGGCGCGTCAACTGGCACGCAAGGCCTGGAACGACGGCCACCGCTTCGCTGCGATACTGAGTCCGCGTGATGACGCCGCCAGCGATTTCTACACCCGCAAGCGCCAGGCCTTTCTGGAAGAGTGGCTGACACTCGGCGGCAAAGTGGTGGCGCGCGACAACTACCTGGACGACTACACCAACACCATCAACACGATGCTCGAGCTCGACACCAGCAACCAGCGGCGGCGGCGTCTGCAGGAAGTGATCAATCGTCCGGTGCTGTTCGACCAGCGGCGGCGCCAGGACATCGATTTCATCTATCTGATCGCGCAGCCCGGCCCGGCACGCCAGATCATGCCGAGCCTGGCCTACCTGTTTGCCGGCGACATTCCGGTGTATGCCAGCCAGGACCTGTATTCCGGCACCGGGCGCTCGCTGGAGGATCGCGATCTCAACGGCGTGGTGTTCCCCGAAAGCCCCTGGCTGCTCGGCGAGGATGAAGCCGGCGTCGACCACGTGCGCCAGCTGTTCCCGCAGAACAATGCCCAGAACCTGCGCCTGCAGGCCTTCGGCATCGACGCCTTCCGCCTGGCGCCGCGGCTGAGCCTGCTGCGCGATTCCAGCGACTTTTCCGTGCCCGGCACCACGGGGACGCTGCGACTCGGCCCGCAACAGAACATTACGCGCGAGCTCAGCTGGGCCACCATCGTGGACGGCGTGGTCCGGCCCGCGCCCTGACGCGCGGCATCTCCAGCACCCACCGCGAGCGCAGGACGCGCCGCCACCATTACCGTCAAGGACGACACCATGCCACCGCAATCCCCGCCACAACGCACCGGCCACCGTTACGAAACCCTGGCCTGCGCCCACCTGCGGCGTCACGGCCTGACACTGCTGGCACGCAACTATCGCTGCCGGCTGGGCGAAATCGACCTGGTGATGCGCGAGCGCGATTGCCTGGTATTCGTGGAAGTGCGCTATCGCGCGCTGCAGCGCTACGGCGGCCCGCTCGCCAGCGTGGGCAGCGACAAACAGCGCCGCCTGATCCGCACCGCGCAGCATTTCCTGCTGTGCCACCCGCAGTGTGCGCGGTACGGTTGCCGCTTCGACGTGGTGGCGGTGAGCCGCGCGCCCACGGGGGAAGTGGCAATCGATTGGATTCGCGCGGCGTTCGATTGAAAACAATGGTCAAGGTCGTGACGCCGCTTCTAGAGCGCCCGGGCGGTTTTCAGTAGAATGCGGCCAGTCCTCGTCAATCGTGAGTCGCGCATGTCACATCAGGATCGAGTCAAGCAGCATTTCAATGCCAGCATCGAAACCAAGATCCGTTCGCTGGAACTGCTGACGGAGCCGGTGATCCAGGCGGCGGACGCCATGGTGCGCAGCCTGCTTGCCGACGGCAAGATTCTCAGCTGCGGCAACGGCGGCTCCGCCGGCGATTCGCAGCATTTTTCCTCGGAGATGCTCAACCGCTTCGAGCGCGAGCGCCCGCCGCTGCCGGCGATCGCCCTGACCACCGATACGTCCACGCTCACGTCCATCGCCAACGACTACAGCTACGTCGAAGTGTTTTCGAAACAGATCCGCGCGCTCGGCCGCGGCGGCGACGTGCTGCTGGCGATTTCCACCAGCGGCAATTCGCCCAACGTGATCGAAGCCATCAAGGTGGCGCAGCAGCGCGGCCTGCACGTGGTGGCGCTCACTGGCAAGAACGGCGGCGCCATGCGTGAACTGCTGCGCGACACCGACATCGAAATCTGCGTACCCTCCGACGTGACGGCGCGCATCCAGGAAGTGCATTTGCTGGTCATCCACTGCCTTTGCGATCTCATCGACACTCAATTGTTTGGAGGTGAATGATGTTTGCCAGACTGGGTCTGTTAGCGGCGATGCTGTTCTGCGTGAACGGCTGCGCCTCCGTGGTCAGCGCCACCACCGGCGGCGAGGGGGTGCAGGAAAACCGTGGGGTTCGTTCCATGGGCTCCATGATCGATGACGGCAGCATCGCCACCGCGGTCGAGGTCAACCTCGACGCCGCCGACGACGGCCTGCGTAACGCGCACATCAACGTGATCAGTTTCAATGGCGTGGTGCTGCTGGTGGGCCAGGTGCCCTCACAGGATCTGAAGAACCTGGCCACCCGCGTGGCCACCAACACCAACAGCCGCATCAAGGAAGTACACAACGAACTGGAAATCGGCGGCGCCATCAGCTTCCTGGCGCGCAGCAACGATGCCTGGCTCACCACCAAACTGAAAACGCTGATGCTTGCCGACCCCACCGTCGCCGGCCTGCGCACCAAGGTGGTCACCGAGAACGGCGTGGTTTACCTGATGGGCCTGGTGTCCCAGCGCGAAGCGCAGCAGGCGATCGAACTGGTAAGTGGCTCGCAGGGCGTCACCAAGGTGGTCAGCGCGTTCGAATACATCAACTGAGGCAACGCACCCCACACCTAAACTGTTTCTTTGGCATTTCACGAAGGGTGGATGACGTCTGGCAGGGGCTGTCCTGCCAGCACAGCCCCGACCAGACGCCTTCAGCAGATTCGTTTACTTATTTGACGACCTTGAGCGAAGGCTTGCCCTTCGGCTTGGGTTTGGGTGCGGGTGATTCATCCCCGCCCTTGCCGCCGCCGGGAGGCGGTGAAACAGGGGGCGGTTCGTTCTGGTATTCGAAGATCATGCCCTGCCCGTTCTCGCGGGCGTAGATGCCCATCACCGCATCGATCGGCACGTAGACGTGGGTGGGGATACCGCCGAAGCGGCCGCTGAATTCCAGGCCTTCGTTGTTCAGCACCAGGCCCTGCACCGCCACCGGCGAGATGTTCAACACGATCTGGCCATCCTTGACGAAGTCCTGCGGCACTTCCACGCCCTCGGCCTGGGCATTCACCAGGATGTAGGGGGTGCAGTTGTTGTCGAGTATCCACTCGTTCAAGGCCCGCACCAGGTAGGGGCGATGCGAGGTCATCGTCATGGCAACAGTTCCCCGGACGACAGCATCAGGTACGCATCTCGCGTTCCTGCTCCGACAGGCTCTGCTGGATCGATTCGCGCTCGAGCAGACGCGCCTTGTAATCCAGCAGCGGTTTGGTGGCCTTGGTTTCCGGCAGGCGGATGCCGATTTCCGGCAGGCGCCACAGAATCGGCAGCACGCAGCAGTCGACAATGGTGAATTCGTCGCTCATGAAGAACGGCTTTTCGGCAAAGATCGGCGATACCGAGATGATGCTTTCGCGCAGTTCCTTGCGTGCCCTCTCGAGCTCGGCGGGCGAACCGTCCTCGGCCTGCAGCTTATCCACCAGGCCGCTCCAGTCGCGGTCGATGCGATACATCCACAGACGGCTCTGCGCGCGCGCCACCGGATAGACCGGGAACAGCGGCGGATGCGGAAAACGCTCGTCGAGGTATTCCATCATGATGTTCGGCTCGTAGAGCACGAGGTCGCGGTCCACCAGGGTGGGCAGGCTGTTGTAGGGGTTGAGTACTGCCAGGTCTTCGGGCTTGTCGTAGATATCGACATCCACGATCTCCACCGTGACGCCTTTTTCCGCCAGCACGATGCGCACCCGATGGCTGAACTGACTATAGCCATCGGAGTAGAACAACATTGAAGAGCGTTTGGTTGGAACACCCATGGTCAGGCCTCTAGCTGTAGATGGTGGTTGTCAGTGTACGTCCTTCCAGTATTCGCGGTTGAGCATGAATACGAATACGAACAGGAAAGCGAGGAAGAACAATACGTAACCCCCGATGGTTTCGCGATGCAGCCGTGCCGGCTCTCCCAGGTAAGTCAGGAAGTTCACCAGATCAGTGGCCACCTTGTCGAATTCTTCTTCGGACAGGGTGCCGGTGCCTTCCACCTTGGTCAGTTCGCGGCAGGCGGTGTCCATGCAGCGCTGATCGCCCTGCAACGGCGCCAGCACGTTGGGCATGCCCACGTTTCTGAACACCGTGTTGTTGACCCCGAACGGACGGCTGGGATCCAGGTAGAAACCCGTGAGGTAACCGTAGAGCCACTCGGGGCCGCGCACGCGGGCCACCAGCGTGAGGTCGGGCGGTGTCAGGCTGAACCAGTTCTTGGACTGTTCCTCCGGCATGGCGCTGTGCATCAGGTCGCCAATGCCCACCTCGGGATTGAAGATCAGGTACTGCTCCATCAGGTTTTCCGGAATATCCAGATCGCTGGCCACCCGGCCATAGCGCGAATAGCCCGCGCTGTGACAGCCCATGCAACGGTTGATGAAGGTGGCCGCGCCGGATTGCAGGCCAGCCTTGTTGTCGAGGTTCACGCTGAACGCAGGCAGCTCCACATTGGCTTCCGCGCCCACTGCCTTCAGCGGCAGCCAGGTGAGCCCGGCGATGAGCGCCAGCGCCAGCACCAGTTGCGGAATGGTGATGAAGCGGCCGGTGACGCGCTCGGGCGGCGTGGTGGTGGCTTCCTTGCGCGTATACCAGGGCATCGCCAGGAAGAACACGAAGTAGTACACGGTGCAGACCTGCGCCAGCGCGGTACGGGGACCGGTGGCGATCTTGGTGCCGAGCACGCCGAGAATAATGAAACTAACGACAAACAGCAGCAGCGCAATGCGGCTGTACCAGCCCTTGTAGCGCATGGAGCGCACCGGGCTGCGGTCCAGCCAGGGCAGCACGAACAGGATGGCGATCGCCAGGCCCATCACGATCATGCCCCACATCTTGGCGTCGAAGCCCAGGAATGGATAGGTGACCGCGCGCAGCATCGAATAGAACGGGGTGAAGTACCACACCGGCGCGATGTGCTCGGGCGTCTTCAGGTTGTTGGCCTGTTCGAAGTTGGCGTGCTCGAGGAAATAGCCGCCCATTTCCGGCATGAAGAAGATCACGAAGCAGAACACGAACAGGAACACCACCACGCCAACCAGGTCATGGGTGGTGTAGTACGGATGGAACGGGATGCCGTCGAGCGGAATGCCGTTCTGGTCCTTGAGCTTCTTGATCTCGACGCCGTCGGGGTTGTTAGAACCCACTTCGTGCAGCGCCAGGATGTGCAGTACCACCAGCCCCACCAGCACCAGCGGCAACGCGACCACGTGCAGCGCGAAGAAACGGTTGAGCGTGGCGCCGGAAATCAGGAAGTCGCCCTGGATCCAGGTCATCAGGTCCTGCCCCACCACCGGAATGGCACCGAACAGGCTGACGATCACGTTGGCGCCCCAGTAGGACATCTGCCCCCAGGGCAGCACGTAGCCCATGAAGCCCTCGGCCATCAGCACCAGGTAGATCGCCATGCCGAAGATCCAGATCAGCTCGCGTGGCTTCTGGTACGAACCGTACATAATGGCGCGAAACATGTGCAGGTACACCACGATGAAGAACGCGGACGCGCCGGTGGAGTGCATGTAACGCAGTATCCAGCCGAAATCCACGTCGCGCATGATGTATTCGACGGAGGCGAAGGCGCCTTCCGCGCTGGTGTTGAAGTTCATCGTCAGCCAGATGCCGGTGAGCAACTGGTTGACCAGCACCACGATGGCCAGCACGCCGAAGATGTACCAGAAATTGAAGTTTCTCGGCGCGTAGTACTTGCTCATGTGCTTTTCGAATGCCTGTACCACAGGCAGACGCGCATTGATCCAGCCCAACAGGCCGCCGATTTCGGTTTTGTTGTCGCTGCTGCCGGCCATCAGGAATTCTCCGAATCAAGTCCGATCACGATCACGTTGTCGTTCACGTAGTAGTGGGGAGGCACCCGCAGGTTGTCCGGGGCCGGAACGCCACGGAACACGCGGCCGGCGAGATCGAACATGGAGCCGTGGCAGGGGCAGAAGAAGCCGCCTTTCCACTGCGGGTCGAAATCCTGCGGCTGCACCTCGGCGAACAGCTGCGGCGAACAGCCCAGGTGAGTGCACAGGCCCACCAGAATCATGATTTCCGGCTTGCGCGAGCGAAATTCGTTCTGGGCGTAGGCGGGTTGCTGGTCGACCTTCTGGGAGTTCGGATCCGCCAGGTGGTCGGTGTTGTTGCGAAGGTTGTCGAGGGTGGTGGAATCGCGGCGCATGACGAAGATGGGCTGGCCGCGCCAGGCTGGCATGGGGCCCAGCAGCTCGCCGGGTTCGAGCCGGCCGATGTCGATGGTGATCGGCGCGCCGGCGGCCAGGGCCTTGGCGCTTGGATTCCAGGAGCCGACGAAAGGAACCGCCGCCCCCACCCCGCCAGCTGCACCCACCAGGGAGGTACTACCGATCAAAAAGCGCCTGCGGCTCTTGTTGACAGTGCCGTCGTTCACAGGTCTTTTCTCCTTAATTTACCGGCCCGGGAACCAGGTCGGGATGCGTTCAGAAAGTGGCGCGCATACTACTAAAATCGGGGTTTTCATTCAAGGCGAAGAGCCCGCATGACCCAAGATGAAACGCCACAAACGACGACGCCGGAACAAAGTCCGGCGTCGTGGCGATACTTGCAGTCCGCGGCTTAACGCTTGGAGTACTGCGGACGTTTGCGTGCTTTGCGCAGGCCCACTTTCTTGCGCTCGACTTCGCGCGAGTCGCGGGTGACGAAGCCGGCCTTGCGCAGCGGCGAGCGGTTGCCTTCGTCGTATTCCATCAGGGCGCGGGTCAGGCCATGACGGATGGCGCCGGCCTGGCCGAAGCTGCCACCGCCGCTGACGGTCACCTTGATGTCGAACTTGTCGGTGATTTCCAGCAGTTCCAGCGGCTGGCGCACGATCATGCGCGCCACTTCACGACCGAAGTACTGATCGATGCTGCGGTCGTTGATGGTGATGTTGCCGCTACCCGCGGTCAGGAAAACGCGGGCGGTGGAGGTCTTGCGACGACCGGTACCGTAGTATTGTGTGGCTGCCATGGGCTAGAAATCCGAGATCAAAAAGTTAATTGGGCAGGCTGCTGGGCAGCGTGCGGATGCTGGTTGCCGGCGTAGACCTTGAGCTTGCGCATCATGTCGCGGCCCAGCGGGGTGCGGGGCACCATGCCTTTCACGGCCAGCTTGATGACTTCCTCGGGCGAGCGCTCGATCAGCTCGTTGAAGGACAGCGAACGCAGGCCACCCGGAAATTCGGAGTGGCTGTGGTACATCTTGGTGCGCGCCTTGGTGCCGGTAACGGCGATTTTCTCGGCGTTGATCACCACGATGTAGTCACCGGTGTCGACGTGCGGGGTGTATTCGGGTTTGTGCTTGCCGCGCAGGCGGTGAGCAATGGCGGCGGACAGACGGCCGAGCGTCTGGCCGGCGGCATCCACCACGAACCAGTCGTGCTGGGCGGTTTCTTTTTTCGCTGAAAAGGTTTTCATTCGGCTTACTCTCGGCGTACTCTGAACGCAATTCTGAACGTGGTTTGTTCGGCCCAACACATTGAATATGCAGAACATTTTCCGCATCACCATGTCTTCGGGAACGTCCGGCGGGGCGCTTGCCCCCACCGCGGCGGGCCATACCCGGTTACAGGGGCGCGAATTCTAGCCGTCACCCCGGTTAGTTTCAAGCCCTTCCATGATCCCCTAGTCGGGCCGGTGCGCGGCGGCGAGGTAATCGCGCGTCTGCATCTCCAGGAGGCGGCTGCGGGTGCGCTCGAACGGGAACGCCAGCTGCCTGCCGCGGTAGAGCGTTTCCAGCGCCACCGCCGCGGACAGCACCAGCTTGACGCCGTGGTCGTAGAACTCGTCCACCAGCGTGATGAAGCGGCGCGTTTCGTCGTCGCGCGACTCAATCAGCTGCGGCACCCCGGACACCAGCACCGAATGATACTGCCGTGCCAGTTCGACGTAGTCGGCGCTGCCCCGGCCCTGGCCGCAAATGACCTCGAAGGCGAACCATGCCACCCCGTTGCCCAGGGCACGCACCGGCACCTGGCGCCGCTGCAGGGTCAGCAGACAATCGCGCTGCACCTGCTGGCCACGCGTCAATTGTTCGAACAGATCCTGCAGCGCCGCTTCGGCGCGGATATCGAGCGGCCAGTGGTACGTGGCGGCGCGGTCCAGCGAACGCAGGCGGTAGTCCACGCCGCCATCCACGCCAAGCACTTCGGTGTAGCGCTCCAGCAGCGCGATGGCGGGCAGGAAACGCTCCCGCTGCAGACCGTTCTCATAAAGGCGTTCGGGCACCACGTTGGAGGTGGCCACCAGCGTGACGCCGGCGGCGAACAGATGCTCCAGCAGGGTGCCCAGAATCATCGCATCGCCGATGTCGGACACGAAGAATTCATCGAAACAAAGCACATCCGCCCGCGCCGCAAATTCGCGCGCCACGCTGCGCAGGGGATCGCTCTGCCCCTGCAGGTCGCGCAGGCGCTCGTGCACATGCAGCATGAAGCGATTGAAATGCAGCCGCAGCTTGCGCTCGCCCGGCAGGGCGTGAAAGAACAGATCCATCAGGTAGGTTTTGCCGCGCCCCACCCCGCCCCAGAGATACAGGCCACGCGGTGGCGGCTCGCGCCGGCCCTGCAGTCTGCGCCAGAGCCCGCGCAGCCCGGTGGCGGCATTTATGGCGTGGCGCGCGCACAGCGTCTCGAACAGGCGCTGCAGGCGCTCCACCGCATGCGCCTGCGCCATATCCGGCTGCAGCGCGCCGGATTGCAGATCCTGTTGGTAAAGCCGGGCGGGACCGGACGCCGGAAGGGACTGATGCTGAGACAAGGCAAAATCCAAAAACAGACAACAAGCCCGCGATTATAGAACTTCTGCGGCACCGCCCGCGCCCGCGATGCTTTGCCGGGCCTTACAGGTATAATCCCGGGCAACCACTAAGGAGACTTCTGCATGTCCTGGATCCTCGCCATTGCCTGTTTTCTCGTCGGTGCCGCCGTGGGCGCGCTGCTGTTCAAGCTGCTGCGCTCCGACGAAGCCCAGGTGCGCGAGCTCAAGCAGCAGTTGCAGCGCCTCAGCGAGGAACACGAAGCCTACAAAAGCAACGTGCACACGCACTTCAGCAACAGCGCGCGGCTCTTGAACGCGCTCACCGACAGCTACCGCGAGGTCTACACCCACATGGCCGAAGGCGCGCGCTCGCTGTGCCCCGATTACATTTCCAGCCAGTTGACGCTCACCGGTGCCGGCAAGGGACTGCTCGACCGCGAAAGCGGCCACCACGACGATGGCGGACACGCCCCGGGCAGCACCGCCCTGCCCAGCCGCGAACCGCCCAAGGCGCCGCCGTTGGACTATGCCACCAAGACCGATCCGCAGGCCGCAGGCCCGCTGTCCGAGAGCTACGGCGTCGAAAAGCCTTGAGCGATATTGTCGACAGCCTTGAGCGGTATTGTCGAAAGCCTTGAGCGGTATTGGCATTGGCAAAAGCCCTGAGCGGCATTCGCCCCCTCGACCGCCCCGGTGGCGGCAAAACCGCAAACACGTTCCAGGGGCTGCCTGCGTTTGCCGGTACTTTCCCCTATAATGCGCGATGCACTTCACCAGGCGCCCTTCGCCGGGCCCACAGAATCGAACGAAACCACGTCTTATGTCTGAATATCGCCTGACCCACCTCAAACAGCTCGAAGCCGAGAGCATCCATATCATTCGCGAAGTCGCCGCCGAATTCGAACGTCCCGTCATGCTGTACTCGATCGGGAAGGATTCCGCGGTGATGCTGCACCTGGCCCTGAAGGCCTTCTACCCCGGCAAGCTGCCGTTTCCGCTGCTGCACGTCGACACCACCTGGAAATTCCGGGAAATGATCGAGTTCCGCGACAACATGGCAAAAAAGTACGGCCTGGACCTGCTGGTGCACATCAACCAGGACGGCGTGGCGGCCGGCGTCGGACCCTTCACCCACGGCAGCGCCAAGCACACCGACATCATGAAGACCCAGTCGCTCAAGCAGGCGCTGAACCACTACCGCTTCGATGCCGCGTTCGGCGGCGCCCGCCGCGACGAGGAGAAATCCCGCGCCAAGGAGCGCGTGTATTCGTTCCGCGACAAGAACCACCGCTGGGATCCCAAGAACCAGCGCCCCGAGTTGTGGAACCTGTACAACGGCAAGATCAACCGCGGCGAAAGCATCCGCGTGTTCCCGCTGTCCAACTGGACCGAGCTGGACGTATGGCAATACATCCACCTCAACAACATCGAAATTCCCGACCTCTACTTCGCCAAGGAACGTCCGGTGGTGGACTACGAAGGCGTCACCATCATGGTGAACGACGATCGCATGCCCGAGGAACTGCGCAAGACCCAGCGCATGGAAACCGTGCGCTTCCGCACGCTCGGCTGCTATCCCCTCACCGGCGCCATCCGCTCGCATGCCGCCACGCTGCCGGAAATCATCCAGGAAATGCTGCTGGCCACCACTTCCGAGCGCCAGGGCCGCCTGATCGACAGCGACCAGGCCGGCTCGATGGAACAGAAAAAACGCGAAGGTTACTTCTGAGGCCCGCCGCCTCACGCACGAACAGAGAATCGAAATCCCCATGTCGCATCAATCCGAACTCATCAGCACCGACATCAATGCCTACCTGGCACAGCACGAACGCAAGGAACTCCTGCGCCTGTTGACCTGCGGCAGCGTGGACGACGGCAAGAGCACGCTCATCGGGCGCCTCTTGCACGACACCAAGATGATCTACGAGGACCAGCTTGCCGCCATCAAGTCGGACAGCATCAAGTCCGACACCACCGGCACCGGCATGGACCTGGCCCTGTTGGTCGACGGCCTGCAGGCGGAACGCGAGCAGGGCATCACCATCGACGTGGCGTACCGCTATTTCTCCACCGCCAAGCGCAAGTTCATCATCGCCGACACGCCCGGCCATGAGCAGTACACCCGCAACATGGCCACCGGCGCCTCCAACTGCGAGCTGGCCATCATCCTCATCGACGCCCGCCACGGCGTGATGACGCAGACCCGGCGCCACACCTACATTTCCACGCTGCTCGGCATCCACCACGTCATCGTGGCCATCAACAAGATGGATCTGATGCAATTCGACGAAGCGGTGTTCGAGCGCATCCGCGCCGACTACCTCGAGTTCGCCAGCACACTGGACACCGGCGAGCTCACCTTCATTCCCATTTCCGCGCTCAACGGCGACAACGTGGTCAACCGCAGCACGCAGACGCCGTGGTACGAAGGCCCCACGCTGATGGAAATGCTGGAAACGGTGCAGGTAACCGCCAACCGCAACTTCCAGGACTTCCGCCTGCCGGTACAGTACGTCAATCGTCCCAACCTCAACTTTCGCGGCTATTGCGGCACCGTGGCCTCCGGCGTGGTGCGCAAGGGCGACGTGGTGCAGGTGGTGTCTTCGGGCATGACCAGCCGGGTGAAATCCATCGTGACCCACGACGAGGAACTGGAAGTGGCCTACCCGCCGCTTGCCATCACCCTCACGCTAGAGGACGAGATCGACATCAGCCGCGGCGACATGCTGGCGCATCCGGACAATCTGCCGGCGGCACAGGACCACCTCACCGCCACCGTGGTGTGGATGAGCGAAGCACAAATGCAGCCCGGGCGGCTGTACAACTTCAAGCACACCACCAAGGCGGCAAGCGGCACCATCAGCCGCATCCTCCACACGATAGACGTCAACACGCTGGAAAAACGCGAAGCCTCGTGCCTGCAGCTCAACGAAATCGCGCTGTGCGAACTCAGCTTCGACCAGCCGCTTTATTTCGACGCCTACCAGGACAACACCACCACCGGCTCGTTCATCGTGATCGATCGCCTTACCAACGTGACGGTGGGTGCCGGCATGATCGTGCAGGGCGGCGGCACCAACCAGGGCGGCGTGCGCCGCGAGGGTCACGTGACGCCGGAGGAACGCGCCACCCGCTACGGCCAGAAGCCGGTTACCGTGATGTTCGTGGGGCTGTCGGGTTCGGGCAAATCCACGCTGTCGCACGCGCTGGAACGGCGCCTGTTCGACATGGGCCGGGTGAGTACGGTGCTCGACGGCAAGGCCGTGCGTCTCGGCCTGAGCAAGGATCTGCCGCATGATGCCGTCGGCCGCGCCGAGAACCTGCGCCGCAGTGCCTACATTGCCCGGTACGTGAATGAAAGCGGCCTGATCTGCTGCGCCGCCTTCACCGCCGCCAGCGCGGAGGCAAGGCAACAGGCGATCGACGTGATCGGCCAGCAGAACTGCATCGTGGTGTATCTCGATCCGCCGCTGGAAGTGTGCCAGCAGCGCGATCCGAGTGGGCTGTACGCGGCCGCGCAGAACCGCGACACCGGCGACGTGCCTGGCGTGTCCTTCCCTTACGAAGCCCCCACCGATGCCGATCTGGTACTGCCCACGCACACCATGGCGATCGGCGAATGCGTGGATCGCGTGATCAATCTGCTTCGGGAGCGGTTGGTGCTCTGATTGCCGGGGCAGTCATGATGCGGGCCGATCACCCATCAGTCTTGTTTATCGATGAACGCCTGCATGAAATCCTCCACCGCGGTGGTGCACTGCTGGCGGATTTCCTCGTCGCTCAGCGGTGCCTGAACGCCGCACTCGCGGCGCAGCATGGTGCGGTGCAAGACCATCGACACGAAATAGCGGCTCAGCTTGTCGGCGGAAAACGCGCTGGCCGGCTTGTAGAGATCGAACAGCTTGAGCAGGTTCTGGTAGGCGATCTCGGGGCCGGAGGTGAAGTAGTGGTGCCCCACTTTCGAACCGGTGGCCGACATCTGGAAGATCAGGCGGCGCAGCGCCAAAGTGCGGCTGTCGGAAGCCACCCGCAGCGTGGCGTCGGCCACGGTGTACAGCGCATCGGGCAGGCTTTTGCCCTGGCAGTTGCGGGTGGTGTCCAGCATGCCCTGACGGTACACCGCCAGCTCCCGCTCCACCACGGCAAGGAACAGGTCTTCCTTGCTGCCGAAGTAACGGTAGATGGATTCCTTGGAAATGCCCGCCTCGCGCGCCATCACATTGATGCTGGTGCCGTCGAAGCCTTTGATGAGAAAGTTTTCGCTGGCGATATCCAGCACTTCTTCGCGTTTATCCGTGGATCGTGGTTTCAGGGGGGTCACACTCGCGGTCATTTGATAAGCGCCTCTTTTCGTAATTCTAGTGGCTGTTCGTAATTGTAATGGCTGGATGATTCCAGTGGGTTTCGTAATTCTAATGACTACCCGGGAGGAAGTGGCTGAAATCTACTGAGCAATAAAGCAACAAATGTGAAGCTTGCCGGCTTAGGTCTTGACTCTGCGGCCAAAGCGGCCTACTATTCGCACCGAACTGTACGGTTCGGGAAGCAAAAAAGCAAGTTCGGTTCCCGACCAGCGGTTTTTACAGCAGTTTTCTATCAAAGTCGTCTCGACTGAATTTTGTAGTAGTTAGGGCGACTTTGATAGCAACCTGCTAACGTTCCCCTCTGAAAAGCCTCGAAACGCAGTTTGATTTCGAGGCTTTTTTTTATCCCCTTTAAATGGATTCCGCGACTACGCGCGGAATGACACGTCCCCTTCCCCTGTCATTCTGCGCGGAGCGTAACGGAGTCTCAGAATCCATGGCTTCAAAGCCTGCGCCCGACGCTCAGGTAGGCACTGATCGGCTCGCCCACGAAATAGCGCTCGTTGCCGAAGCCGTAGTCGGCGCGCTCGGCATAATCGGTGTTGAACAGGTTGGTGACGCGGGCGCCGTAGTACCAGCCCTGTCCCCAGTTGGCCTGGTAGCGCAGGTTGACCAGTTCGTGGCCGGGGTAGTCCACCGTATTGGCCTCGTCCAGATAGTACTTGCCCATGTGCACCCATTCGAGTTCCAGGTTGCGGTCATTGCTGATCCGCCACTGTAGCTGCGCGCTGCCGCTGATGCGCGGCGCGGTGTCGATGTCGAGGCCGGCAAGATTGACCGGGCCGGGGTTCAGCGTGCCTTCGTAGGTGTGGCGGGCGTAGGTGGCCGCCACGTTCAGGCGCCAGGCGTCGTTGATGGCCCAGGCGGTGTTCAGTTCGATCCCGCGATGGCGGGTTTCGGCGCCGCTGTGGTTCTCGCGGTTGCTGTCCTGGAAGATCACGTTTTCCTTGTCCATGTAATAGGCGGACAGCGCATAGCTGAAGCGGTCGATACTGGCGCGGTAGCCCAGTTCGATGCTGCGCGCTTCCTCAGAATCGAGATCGGCCACGTTCTGGTTGTTCTGCAACCGGTAGATTTCGTTGGTTTCCGGCGCGCGGAAGGCCTTGGCCACGTTCACGTATACCTGGCGGCGCGCGTCGAAATCATGGATCCAGCCAAGCTGGGCGGACACGTTGTCGTAGGTGTCGCTGCGATCCGCCGGCCGGTTGAAACGGCAGCCGCCGAAGCCGCAGGGCGTGCCGTCGTCGCGGGTGCGGCCATCGATCATGTGGTTGTCGTAATCGTATTTGCGCTCTTCATAGCGCAGCCCCACGCTGAACTGGTCCTGTTCCGTCAGGTGATACTTGACCAGCGCGTAAGGCGAAATCAGCTGGGCATCGACGGTGAAATCGTAATGCTTGCCCACCGGAATCTGTTCCTGCAGCGCAGCAGCGCCTTCCGTGGGGGAATACTGGGTTTCCCGCAGGTAGCCGTCAGTGATTTCGTAGTCGAGACCCAGGTTCCACACCAGGGGGCCCGTGTCGCGGCTGGCGGCCATGACCTGCAGGCCAAGGGATTTCTGGCCGTTTTCCTCGAGCGGCAGCCCCGGCAGGTAGTGCTGCAGGAAGGTCATATCGGCCTTGCGGTAGTACGGGGTCACGGTCCATTCCACCGCATCGCCCACCCAGTTCAGGCGCGAGCTCAGGCGGTAGGATTGCGCGTCGCGGAAGGATTCGGGGTTGGGATTGAAGCGCTTGAGGTCATCGTCCTTGTAGGCATCGTGGCCTTCGATGTAGCCGGCGGTTTCCTGGTTGAGGTTGGTGGCCTGCAGGCTGGTGGTGGCGCTGAAATCATTGCCGCGGTACTGGTGCATGGCGCTCAGCTTCTGCTGATCGAAGCCGGAATCGTGTTTGTAGCCGTCGTCGGTGTTGCCGTTGGCGCTGATCCGGTAGCCGTGCTGGCCCACGGTGTTGCTGATGGTGCCACGCACGCGATTGTAGCGGTGTGGGCCGAGTTCGTAGGAATAATCGGAGCTGAAGTTGTCGCTGATCGGATCGCTGATCACGTTGATCGCGCCATGCAGCGCGTTGGCGCCGTACAGCACGCTGCCGGGGCCGCGGATCACTTCGATGGCACCGGCCTGCTCGGTGTTGGCCTCGAACAGCTGGTTGACGTTGCAGAAGCCCGGCGCGCGCATCGCGATGCCGTCGAGCGAGGTTTGGAAGGCACCGCAGCTGCCGGTGCCGGTAAGCACGGGCGAGCGGATCGAAATCAGGCTTTCCTGGCCATTGCCGCGGCTGACCCAGGTGCCGGGCACCCGTGCCAGCACTTCGGTGATATGGGTGGGGCGCACGATCTCCAGCGCATCGGCGCCCACCGAGAAGATGCTGGCGGGCGTATCGCGCAGCTCGCTTTGACGGCGGTCAGCGGTGATCACGATGGATTCTAGGGTGTTGTCCTGCGCCTGAACCGCGCCGGCGGCGGTGCCCAACATGACGGCAAGCGCCAGCGCGCGCCGAGCCAATGCCTTGGATGAGTGCTGCATGTGATCCCCTCTTTTATCCATTTTTCTCGACGGCCCGTGCGTGGCGAGCCATAAAAAGCGGGCTAAAGTAATGCAGTCTGCATCACCCTGGCAAGGGCTGGCGTGGCGGCCCCACTGTGGGACAATCACGGCGGATTGTCATTTTTCAGCGCCATTTGCCCATGTCGACCACCTTTCAGCAGTGCCAGGCTCTTCTTTTTCAGCTGCAGTGTATCGCCGAGCTGCCCCGTTTGCAGCGCTGCGAGCGCTTTGCGCACGTGGACGATGCCACGCTCGAACTCATACTGGAGCAGGCGGCACGCTTCGCCGACAGTACCCTGGGGCCACTTGCCGCCAGCGGCGACCGTGAAGGCTGCCGGCTGGAGGATGGCGAGGTAAGGCTGCCATCGGGCACCCCGGCCGCCTACCGGCAGTGGTGCGAACTTGGGTTCCCGCTGCTCGGCATCTCACTGGAACACGAGGGCATGGGTTTCCCCCGCGTGGCACTCAGCGCGGTGCAGGAACTGCTCGATGGCGCCAATCTGGCCTTCGGCATGCTGGGCATCAACCTGCGCTGCGCCGCGCTGGCCCTGGCCGGCAATGCCAGCGACGCCCTGCGCGCCCAATGGCTGCCGGGGCTGTGCAGCGGCGCAATCGCCAGCACCATTGCCATCAGCGAACCGCAGGCCGGGTCCGACGTGGGCCGCATTCTGACGCGCGCTGAACCCGACGGCGAACACTGGCTTTTGCACGGCACCAAGCTCTGGATTTCCTACGCCGACCACGACGCCACCGAACAGATACTGCACCTGATACTGGCGCGCGTGCCCGGCGGCGAAGTCGGCACGCGCGGCCTTGGCCTGTTCCTGGTGCCGAAACGGCTTGATGACGGCAGCCACAACGGCCTGCGCGTGGCCAGGCTGGAACACAAGATGGGGCTGCACGCCTCGCCCACCTGCGTACTGGAACTCACGCAGGCGCAGGGTTGGTTGATCGGCGAGCCCGGCAAGGGCCTGCAGGCGCTGTTCGTGATGATGAACGCGATGCGCCAGGCCGTTACCGTGCAGGGCGCGGCGGTGGCCAACGCCGCAGCGCTGCAGGCGCTGGACTATGCGCGGCAGCGTCCACAGGGCGGCCATCCCCTGGAATCGGCCGTGCCGCTCACCGCGCATGCCGACGTGCAGCGCATGCTGCTGGAAATGACCGCCGCCGGCGAACTGGCGCGCGCGCTGGCGCTGCGCACCGCCAGCTTCCTCGATCTGGCCGAGGCCGAAAACGAACCCCATTGGCAGCAAATGGCCGAACTGATGCTGCCCGTGGCCAAGACGGTGTGCGCCGAACTGGGTTTCGCCACCGCCGGCCAGGGCATCCAGGTGCTTGGCGGCTACGGCTATACCAGCGACTACCCCATGGAGCGCCTGGCGCGCGACATCCGCGTGGCCGCCATCTACGAAGGCACCAGCGGCATCCAGGCGCTGGACTATCTCAAGCGCAAACTACTGGCCGACCAGGGCCGCACCCTGGCGGCGCTCGACGCACACATCCGCGCCGATCTCGCCCAACCCCCCACCCTGTTCAGCACGCTCGCCGCCGACGCCCTGACACTGCTGCAAACCACCCTCGGCACACTTGCCGCCACGCCCGCCCCCGAACGCGGCGCCTACGCCCTGCTGCAACTCAGCGCGCTTGCGCTGCATGGCTGGAACGCCCACTGCCTGCTGCGCGCTGCCACCGGCGTCGACGGCCACCAGCAGCGGCTGCGCGCCGCACTCACGCTGTTCGCCCAGGGCTATGCGCCGCGTTGCCAATCCTGGGCGCAACGGGCCTTGGCGCCCGATCCGGAATGCAGTTTCGAACAGGACTGAACCCCGGTTTCCCCGGGCCTGGAAACCGTTTGATCTTGCCTGGACCATTCGCTACTTTAACGGGCAACCCCAGCCGGCCCCGGCCTCGTGCGTCAGTTAGCTTCCACCCCAAGAATCCAAGAAAAACAAATGGAGTAGACCATGCAAGAGTATCAACTGTTCATCGACAACGAATACGTCCCCTCGGCTTCCGGCGTCTACAGCGATGACATGAATCCGGCCACCAACAGCGTCTACGCGCGCGTGCAGAACGCCGGCAAGGCCGACCTCGAGCGCGTGCTGTCCTCGTCGGCCAAGGCCTTCGAAACCTGGAAAGACATGCTGCCCTCCGCACGGGAACGCCTGTTCCTGAAAGCCGCCGACCTGATGGACGAGCGCGCCAAGGAACTGGCGGAAGTGCTGATCGACGAAGCCGGCTCCACGCTGCTCAAGGCCGGCTACGAAACCCACCACACGCCAAGCTTCCTGCGTTCGATGGCGGGCGAAGTGCGCCGCGTGAAGGGCGAAACCTACGTCTCCGACTATCCGGGCGTGAAATCCTATTGCATCCGCCGCCCGCTCGGCGTGGTGGTGTCCATCGCGCCGTTCAACTTCCCCCTGCTGCTCGGCATCCGCAAGATCGGTTTCGCGCTTGCCGCCGGCAATACCGTGATCCTCAAGCCCTCGGAAATGACGCCGGTGATCGGCCTCAAGCTCGGCGAACTGCTGCGCGACGCCGGCTTTCCGCCCGGCGTGCTCAACGTGATCCCCGCGCTCGGCGCGGAACTGGGCGACGACCTGATCACCGACAAGCGCGTGAAGTTCGTCACCTTTACCGGCTCGAGCCGCGTGGGCCGCCAGGTGGGCGCCACCGCCGCCGCCCACGGCAAGCGTTTCGCGCTGGAAATGGGCGGTAAGAACCCGATCATCGTGCTCAACGACGCCGACGTGGACTATGCCGTCGACACCGCCGCCTTCAGCAACTTCATGCACCAGGGCCAGATCTGCATGACCGGCTCGCGCGTGATCGTCGAGGCCGGCATCTATGACAGCTTCTGCGACAAACTGGCCAAGAAAGTGGCCGGTCTCAAACACGGCCCCAACCCCCGCGAACCCGGCCTGATCGTCGGCCCCCTGATCCGCACCACCCAGGCGCCCTTCATCAAGGACCAACTGGACAAAGCCGTGGCTGAAGGCGCGCGCGTGCTGACCGGCGGCCACTACCAGGACAACGTGTTCGAGCCCACGGTGGTGGCGGACGTGACACAACCGATGAGCATTTTCCGCACCGAGTGCTTCGGGCCGGTGGCGTCTGTCATCAAGGCGAACGACCACGTGCACGCCCTGGAGCTGGCGAACGACAGCGAATATGGCCTGTCGTCGGCGGTGCTGACCAACGATCTGCAGAAGGCGATCTTCCTGTCCGAGGGTCTGGAAGCAGGCGCGGTGCACATCAACGGGCCCAGCGTGCGCGACGAGCCGGTGATTCCCTTCGGCGGCGTCAAGAACAGCGGCACCGGACGCGAGGGCGGCCATTTCTCCATGGACGAAATGACCGAACTGAAGTGGATCACGATTCAGACAGGGCAGAACCGCTATCCGTTCTGAACCGATTTGTCACTTATAAAAATAACGGGCCTGCGGGCCCGTTGTTTTTTTGTGGGGATTTGAGTCACTGGCACTTGTCAGTTGTACGATCGAACTTCTGCTGGGGGAGTTTGTGGTCCGCATCGGCACTGTTGCGCCTTTGTTGTCCCTGTTGACCAGCCAGGGGACGCTGCAAGCACATCCCTGTGGCGCTCGGCTCCGGGCCATCCCTGGCCCTACGACGCCCCTGGCTGGTCAACAGGGACAACAAAGGCTTACGTCAGACTTCAGTGCTCCGCAGCAGAACGCAAAGCTGAACGGGGAATGCCGTGCGTAACTCGATACCGATGGCTCGCAGTCGCCTGGCCTGATTGCCTTTCGGGGGGCGTTGATGGCCAGGGATGGCCATCACCGAGCCGGCAGGGATGCCCTCGTGGCGTACCCCCGAAAGGCAATCCGGCCAGGCGGCTGCAACAGACTCAAAGCGGACCACTGCACAACTCCAACCGATCGGCGACAACAGATTCGATGAAGGCGAATAAAGCCCCATCAACAACAAACCAGGCGCCAATCCTCACACCAGTTTGAACACCTTCTCCGCCACCTCCTGATAAAACTTGCGCTTGTGCGCCAGCGGCATGTCCATGGCGTCGAGGTCCAGCACTTCCTGCGGCGTATGCTGGTACGGATAATCCATCGCATACATCACCCGATCCAATCCGATCACCTCCTGCGCAAACTTGATCGCCGGCTCCCACGCCACCCCGCTGTTGGTGATGTACACGTTGTCCCGCAGATAATCACTCACCTTCCGCTTGATCGGCGGCATCGACTCGTAGCGCTGCGCCCGCACCGTCGCCGCATGCATGTAGTCCAGGCGATACAGCCAATACGGCAACGCCTCCCCCATGTGCCCCACAATCATCTGCAAGCGTGGAAAACGATCGAACACGCCCGCGGTGATGATGCGCAGCAAATGCATGCCCGTTTCCACCCCGAACCCGAAGATGGCGCCGTCCAGGCCCACGTCCAACAGTGGCCCGATCATGCTTTTCGGCGGCGTGTAGGGATGCAGGTAGATCGGCATGTCCATCGCCTCGGCCGCTTCGAAAATGGGCCAGAACTTGGGATCGGAGAGATATTCGCCGAACGTGTGCGAGTTGTTGATGATGCCCTTGAAGCCGAGTTTGACGCAGCGTTCCAGTTCCTGCGCCGCCAGCTCGGGCGCCTGGGGCGCGATGGCGCACAGGCCGCTGAAGCGGTCGGGATGACGCGTAAGGGCGTCGTGCAGGAAATCGTTGCTGTCGCGCGCCAGGGACACGGCGGTGTCGCGCGGGAATACCTGCACGCCGGGCGAGGTCAGCGAAATGATCTGGTGGTCGATGCCCGCGGCGTCCATATCGGCGATGCGCTCGGCGCCGACGTCGGCAAGTTTTTCGCGTACCGAGCGCGGGCGTGGTGCCGAGGAGGTCAGATAGAAGCCCCACAGGCTGTCGAAGCCGGGGTCTTCGAGCGTGCGGCTGTCGTAGAGCTCACGGTACATCCGCAGCATCTCGGGAGGCGCGAAGGCTTCCTCGGTGGCAATGCGGCGGTAATCGTTGTGGAAGGGAATGCGATCGGTGGTGGTCATGGAAGGCTCTTTATCAAACGTTGGAATGAGTGTGGCGTCGCACACGGGCGGCGGGATTGCCCGGAGTAAAGCACCAATGCCCAGAGCGCTCAATAGCATGGGGGAACCACCGAATAGCCCGTAGCGGCGCAGCGCCACATCGCCGGCAGAACGGCACGCGTGGTTTTACTCGGAGAGGCGATTGCGGGATGATGAACGCCTTCGCGTCATGCCGGTAACCTGTCGGGCTCAGGTGCCCGCCGCCGTACCAGGGCAACCCCAAGAGCAGGGCAATCGGTTCGGCAAACTCCATGGAGGCTACGTGTCCGCTTCGCTTTATCCGCCATTGCAGCTTTTCATCGACGGCGCCTGGCTCGGCGTGGACGGGCGCCGCAGCGAACCCGTGCTCAACCCTGCCACCGGCGAGGTGTTGGGCGAACTGCCGCATGCCACGCCCGCCGATCTCGATCGCGCCCTGGCCGCCGCCGAACGTGGCTTTGCACAATGGCGCAGCCTGCTGCCGGAACAGCGCGGCGACATCCTGCGCCGCGCGGCCGGCCTGTTGCGCGCGGACGGAGAACGCGTGGCGCGGGTGGCGTCGCTGGAATCGGGCAAGCCGCTGGCGCAGTCGCGCATCGAACTGACCATGGCCACCGAAACGCTGGAGTGGTACGCCGAGGAAGGCCGCCGCGCCTATGGCCGCGTGCTGGCGCAGCGCCAGAGGGGCTCGCGTTTTCTGGTGGTCAAGGAACCGATCGGTCCGGTGGCGGCGTTCGCGCCGTGGAATTTTCCGCAGGGCAATCCCGCGCGCAAACTGGGCGCCGCGCTTGGCGCCGGTTGTTCCTGCGTGCTCAAACCGGCGGAGGACACGCCCGCCTCCGCCCTGTTGATGGCGCGCGCGCTGCAGGAAGCCGGTGTGCCCGACGGCGTGGTCAACGTGGTGTTCGGCGTGCCTGCGCAAGTGTGTCCTTACCTTCTGCGCTCCAAGGTGATCCGCAAGCTCAGCTTCACCGGCTCGATTCCGGTGGGCAAGGAGCTGCTGAAGATCAGCGCCGAGAACATGCTCCGCACCACCATGGAACTCGGCGGGCACGCGCCGGTGCTGGTGTTCGAGGATGCCGACCTGGAACGCGTGCTGGACCTGAGCGTAGCCGCCAAGTACCGCAATGCCGGCCAGGTGTGCGTGTCGCCCACGCGCTATTACGTGCATGACTCGCTCTATGAGCGCTTTCTGGCCAGTTTCGTCGAGCGCACGCGGAGGCTGCAGGTGGGCGATCCGCTCGATGAGCAAAATCACATGGGGCCGCTGATCCACGCGCGCCGCCGCAGCGCGGTGCATGCCCTGGTGGAGGATGCCGTGGCGCAGGGCGCCACGCTTGCCACGGGTGGCGAACCGATCGGCGGCGCCGGCTTTTTCTACCAGCCCACCGTGCTTGCCCAGGTGCCGGAGGATGCCCGCATCATGAACGAGGAACCGTTCGGGCCGGTGGCGCTGATCAATCCTTTCTCCAGTTATGAGGAAGCCATCGCCAAGGCCAACCGTCTGCCCTATGGCCTGGCGGCATTTGCCTTCACCGATTCCTCGCGGCGCGTGAAGTTGCTGGGCGAACAGTTGGAAGCCGGCATGGTGGGCATCAACAGCTATGCGATCTCGGTGCCGGAATCGCCGTTCGGCGGCATCAAGCAAAGCGGCCACGGCAGCGAGGAAGGGTTGGAAGGTCTGGAGGCCTGCCTGATCACCAAACTCATCAGTGAAGTCTGAAAGTGCCGCGCGCCCTCGCAGGTCTGAAATAGTCGCTGGTCTGAAATAGCCCCAAGTCCGAAATAACCCGCCCCCATCCAGGAGACATGCCATGGCCAAACCGACGCTGACCGCCCAGGATTTCCACCCCGAAGTGCTCGACGCCTTCGACAAGTACGTGCACGGCATGATCAGCCGCCGTGAATTCCTCAACCGCAGCAGCCGCTTCGCCGTCGGCGGCGTTACCGCGGCCTCGCTGCTTGCCAGCCTCAGCCCCGACTACGCGCAGGCGCAGGATGTCGCCGACGACGATCCGCGCATCACCCTTGAGACCCTGGTGTATCCCTCGCCGCAGAACTGGCAGGGCTACGTGGCCAAACCCGCCGATGCCTCGGGTCCGTTGCCGGCGGTGCTGGTGATCCATGAAAACCGCGGCCGCAATCCGTACATCGAAGACGTGACGCGGCGCCTGGCGGTGGCTGGCTTCCTGGCCATGGCGCCCGACGCGCTCACCTCCTTCGGCGGCTGGCCGGGCAACGACGACGAAGGACGCGATCTGCAGGCGCAACTGGATCGCGATGAAATGTTCGCCAACTGGGTGGCCGCGGTGCAGTATCTGCAGCAGCGGCCGGACAGCAACGGCAAAGTGGGCGCGGTAGGCTTTTGCTACGGCGGCGGCGTGGTCAACCAGCTGGCAGCCACCCTGCCCGACCTGGCCGCCGGCGTGCCTTACTACGGCAGCCAGGTCAGCGCGGTGGAAGCGTCCAACATCAAGGCGCCGCTGTTGATCCACAATGCCGAGCTCGATACCCGCATCGTCAGCGGCCAGGCCGCCTTTGGCGAGGCGCTCAATGCCGCTGGCGTACCGTTCGAGGCGTACGTATATGCCGGCGCCAATCATGGTTTTCACAACAACAGCACCCCGCGCTTCGACGAGGCGGCGGCCGACCTGTCCTGGCAACGCACGCTGGACTGGTTCAACCGCTACCTGCGCTGAGCGCACACTTCACCTTCAAGGAGTCATACATGCAATTCGTGGTTACCGCACTGGATTACACCGACGGCGGCGCGCTGCAGCGCCGCATGGACAATCGCGAGGTTCACCTGGAGCGGTTGCGCACCATGATCGAGGCAGGCAGGTTTCTCAGCGGCGGCGCCATTCTCGATGATGAGGGCAGGATGATCGGCTCGTCGCTGCATCTGGATTTCCCGGACCGGGCCAGCCTGGACCAGGCATTGGCGCAGGATCCCTACAGCAGCGGCAAGGTATGGGAAAAAATCGACGTGCGGCCCATCAAACTGGTGCCGATGGCGCGGTGAGCGCGGCTCAGTAATCCGCTTCGGGGTGGGCGCGGCGGTTTGCGGCCGGCGCGGCCGCCGCGTCGGTATTCAGCGGCGCCTCCGCGTCTTCCGTGGACGGCGTCAATGTTTCCAGATGGCCGCGCACGATGCCGGCGATCAGCGACGACACAGGTACGCCATTGATCAGCGCGATGCGCTGCAGGCGTTCCAGATCAGTGGCGGACAGGCGGATGTTGACGTGGCTGCTGCGGCGTTCCGGATACTGCTCGAACTCGGCACGGTTGTAGGCAGGTCTGCTTTCGTAGACCCCAGCCTCGAACCCTGGCAATAACGGCTTCTTGGTAAACTTCATGATGCTGGCGCCATTTATGAATGATCAGCCTTGAATCCATCGGGCCATGCGGACAGCCACTATCCCACAGCTTGCGCCGGCAAGACAAGCCTTACGCCCATATCGAACAGGCCGTACCGAACAGCCCTGAGCGTCATACTGAACAGCCCTGAGCGTCATACCGAGCAGCCCTGAGCATCGTACAAACAGCCTTGAGCGCCATACCAACAATACCCAAACCGGAATTTCAGTTCGGCTTGTCCGCTTCATTGGCCTCGAAACGGCGCTGCTGCTCGGCGGTGGCCTCTTTCTGGTAGCGCTGCTTCCACTCGGCATAGGGCATGCCGTAGACCAGTTCCCGCGCATCTTCGTAGCCCACGTCCTCCCCGCGCTCGGCCGCGGCCGCCGCATACCACTTGGACAGGCAATTGCGGCAAAAGCCGGCCAGGTTCATCAGGTCGATGTTCTGCACGTCCTTGCGGGCGTCCAGATGTTCCACCAGGCGCCGGAACACGGCGGCTTCGATTTCCGTACGTTTGTCTGCGTCCATGGTGTGACTACCTCCTCTGCTGTGGTTCAACCGCCGGCCAGTTTGACCTTGTACCCCTGCTGCTGCAGATAGGCGCTGATTTTCTCGCGCTGGTCGCCCTGGATCTCGATCACGCCGTCCTTCACGGTGCCGCCGGTGCCGCAGTGCTGCTTGAGCCGCGCGGCAAGCTGCTTGAGCGCCTCCGCGTCCAGCGGCAGGCCGTGCACCAGGCTCACGCCCTTGCCGCCACGGCCCTTGGTTTCGCGGCGAATGCGCACGATGCCATCGCCGCTCGGGATGGCGGCGGCGCGCTGCTGCTGGCACACACAGGCGGCCATGGCCTTGCCGCAAGCAGGGCACAGGCGTCCCTGGTCAGTGGAATAGACAGGTCTGGATTGCGACATTGCCGGCCTCGTGAATGGACGGCGGCATTATCCCCTGCCCGCACGGCGCTGGCAAAAGCACGCAGGGGCTCTGAAATGCAGCGAACCGCTGACACAGGACACAGCAAAGACCGGGAGACATTTCCTGTATACTCAGGACTCATTCATGCGCCGGTCTCCCCGGCTGGCCCTTGGCGCGCCATGAAACAGCTCTTGAACTACATACTCTGGCCCTCGCTGGCCGGTCTGGTCCTGGCTCTCGCCCTGCTGCTCGCCACGCGGCTGGTGCATCACGTGCCGGCGCTGCAGGCCCTGGTGCCGGCACCCGCGAGCACGCCCGAGCCGCTGCAAGCGGCGGGTGGCAGCAGCCTGTCGTTCAGCGCGCCGATCCGCCGGGCGGCGCCGGCGGTGGTCAGCATCAACTCCAAGTACGCCATGGAACAGGCGGTGCTGCGGCTCATCCAGCCGCCACGGCTGTCCCCCGGCCGCCCCAAGATGATCGCCATTCCCGACACCATCGACTGGGAAAACAGCAGCCTGGGATCCGGCGTCATCATCAGCCCCGACGGTTACATCGTGACCAGCTATCACGTGGTGTTCTTCGACACCAAGAAGGGCCAGGACAACCAGGACAAACACATCCAGGAAGTGTCGGAAAACATCACCATCACGCTCAACGACGGGCGCGAAGTGGAAGGCCGCGTGGTGGCGCTGGACGAAAAACAGGATCTGGCGCTGCTGAAGGTGGACGAGGAAAATCTGCCTTACCTCGACCTGGCCAACACCCGCCGCCTGCAGGTGGGCGACGTGGTGCTCGCCATCGGCAACGCGCGCAACATCGGCCAGTCGGTAAGCCTGGGCATCGTCAGCGCGCTGCTGCGGCGCGACGACAGCTACGTGATCCAGACCGACGCCGCGATCAACCCCGGCAATTCCGGCGGCGCGCTCATCGACCAGAACGGCCAGCTGATCGGCATCAACTCCTTCATCGTGTCCGAATCCGGCGGCTCGGAGGGCATCAGCTTCGCGGTGCCGGCAGCGGAGGCCACCCGCCTGCTGCAGGATTTCCTGGAATCCGGGCCGCCCGGCTACCTGGGCGTGGACAGCTCCGCGCTGTCGCTGGACGAGGGCCGCGAGCGTTTCGGCGAAGAAGTGCAGGGTTTCAGAGTGAAATCCGTGGCCGGCAACAGCCCGGCGGACAAGGCCGGCATTCGCCCCGACGACGTCATCACCGGCGTGAACGACATCAAGATCACGATTTCCGACGGCGCCAACACCGAGCAGGCCTTTCGCGCCATCGGCATGATCAGCAACCAGCCGCCGGGCCAACTGATCGTGGTGGAAGTGTATCGCGAGGGGGAATTCCTGCGGCTGCCGGCAATTCTGGGCGTGGGCGTACCCCAGCTGGAAGGCGAACTGGTGCGGCCCGAACAACTACTGACCAATCCCGACAACTGATACCTTGTCGATCCACGGGCTTGCCGCCCATGACCGGCGCGAATACGCCGGCCATCCACTCCATCATCCCTTTCCTAAGATCAGGACCAATCCGGATCGCGCAGTTCTGCGGAACGGGCGTGGGCGGTGAGCCCTTCGCTGCGCGCCAGGATGGAGGTGGGCCGCGCCAGCTGTCGCGCCAATTCAGGCGAACAGTGGATCAGCGACGAACGCTTCTGGAAGTCATACACCCCCAGCGCCGAGGAAAACCGCGCCGTGCCGGACGTGGGCAGCACGTGGCTGGGGCCGGCGCAATAATCGCCAAGCGCTTCCGAGGTGTGCCGGCCCATGAAGATGGCGCCGGCGTGGCGGATCAGCGGCAGCAGTTTTTCCGGATCACTCACCGACAGTTCCATGTGCTCGGGCGCCACCCGGTTGCACACCTGCGCCGCCTGTTCGAGGTCGCGCACGTCGATCAGAATGCCGCGGCGTTCGAGCGAGGCGCGAATGATGGTGCTGCGTTCCATGCCGGGCAGCAGCCGGGCGATGCTGGCCTGCACCTTGTCGATGTAGGCGGCATCCGGGCATACCAGGATGGATTGTGCGTCTTCGTCATGTTCGGCCTGCGAAAACAGATCCATGGCGATCCAGTCGGGATCGGTGAGACCGTCGCAGATCACCAGAATCTCGGAGGGCCCTGCCACCATGTCGATGCCCACCTGGCCAAATACCTGCTTCTTGGCCGCGGCCACGTAGACGTTGCCGGGGCCGACGATCTTGTCCACGCGCGGAATCGTGGCGGTGCCGTAGGCAAGCGCGGCCACTGCCTGGGCGCCGCCCACGGTGAACACCTGGTCCACTTCCGCCAGTGCCAATGCGGCAAGCACCAGTTCGTTGATCTGCCCATCGGGCGTGGGCAGCGTGGCGACGATCTCACCCACGCCCGCCACGCGCGCCGGAATCGCGTCCATCAGCACGGTGGAGGGATAGCTGGCTTTGCCGCCGGGCACGTACATGCCCACGCGATCGAGCGGCGTGATCTGCTGGCCGAACACGGAACCGTCCGCGTCGACGTACTGCCAGCTGTCCTGCTTCTGCCGCTCGTGGTAGCGGCGGATGCGGTCGGCGGCGAGGCGCAGCGCGTCGGCCTGATCCTGTGGCAATGCAGCCAGACTCGCCTGCAAACGCTCGCGCGGAATGCGCAAGGCGGTCACGTCCTGCGCCTGCAGGCGATCGAGTTGATTGGTCCATTCCAGCACGGCGGCATCGCCGCGCGTGCGCACGTCCGCCACGATGCGGCGTACGCGGTCTTCCACGTCGCCGCCGGCCAGCGCTTCCCAGGCCAGCGCCTTGGCAAGCTCGGCCTCGAAATCGGCGGCGGTGGCATTGAGTCTGCGAATGGCAACGTTCATCCGGACCTCCCTCAGCCGATCGCGGCTTGCAAACGCTGCAACAGATTCTGTATCTGCGCGTGCTTGAGCTTCATGGCGGCGCGGTTGACGATCACCCGCGTGCTCACTTCGGTGATCAGGTCGCGCGGTTCCAGCCCGTTGGCGCGCAGCGTATTGCCGGTGTCGACGATGTCGACGATGCAGTCGGCCAGCCCCATGATCGGCGCCAGTTCCAGCGCGCCGTTGAGTTTGATGATGTCCACCTGGCGCCCCTGCTCGGAAAAATAGCGCTTGGCCACGTTGACGAACTTGCTCGCCACCCGCAGGCGCGGCGCATCGAGCCGCGCGCCCACCGGCGCGGCGGTCATCAGCCGGCAGCCCGCCAGCTTCAGGTCCAGCGGTTCGTAGAAGCCGCGCGACCCGTATTCCAGAATCATGTCCTTGCCGGCAATGCCGATGTCGGCGCTGCCGAGTTCGACGTACGTGGGCACGTCGGAACCGCGGATCACCATCAGTTTCACGTTCGGCAGGTTGCTGTCGAAGATCAGCTTGCGGCTCTTGCCCAGATCCTCGGCGGGAATCACGCCGGCGCGCTCGAACAGCGGCAACACTTCGTCGAGGATGCGGCCCTTGGTCAGGGCAATCACCAGTTTCTGTTCCAACATGAGCGTTCTCAGGACGGCAGGCGTCGGATCTTCGCACCGAGCAGTTGCAGTTTTTCCTCGATGCATTCGTAGCCGCGATCGATGTGATAGATACGGTCCACGATGGTTTCGTTGTCGGATACCAGCCCGGCGATGATCAGGCTTGCCGACGCGCGCAGGTCGGTGGCCATCACCGGCGCGCCCTTGAGCTGGGGCACGCCGTGGAAGATCACGGTGTTGCCTTCCACGCGCAGGTCGGCGCCCATGCGGTTCATTTCATGGATGTGCATGAAGCGGTTCTCGAACACGGTTTCCGTGATCGAGCCGGAGCCTTCGGCCACCGCATTGAGCGCGGTGAACTGCGCCTGCATGTCGGTGGGAAACGCCGGATAGGGCGCAGTGGTGAGCGACACCGCGCGGGGGCGCTGCCCGTGCATGTCGAGGCTGATCCAGTTGTCGCCGATCTGGATTTCGGCGCCGGTTTCCTCCAGCTTGTTGAGCACGGCTTCGAGGATGCTCGGCCAGGTGTCCTTCACCTTGATGCGACCGCGCGTGGCCGCCGCCGCAATCAGATAGGTGCCGGTTTCGATGCGGTCCGGCATCACCTGGTAGGCGCCGCCCCGTAGTTTCTCCACGCCGTTGATCACCAGCGTGCCGGTGCCCTCGCCGCTGATGTCGGCGCCCATGGCGCGCAGGCAGCGCGCCAGATCCACCACTTCGGGTTCGCGCGCGGCGTTTTCGATCACGGTCTGGCCATCGGCCAGCGTGGCGGCCATCATCACGTTTTCCGTGCCGGTTACCGTCACCACGTCCATCAGGATGTGCGCGCCCTTCAGGCGCTTGCCGCGGGTGTTGGCCTGGATGTAGCCGTTGCTCACCTCGATGTCGGCGCCCATTTTCTTGAGCGCCGCCAGATGCAGGTTCACCGGCCGGCTGCCGATGGCGCAGCCGCCGGGCAAGGCCACCTCGGCCTCGCCGAAGTGCGACAGCATCGGCCCCAGCACCAGGATCGAGGCGCGCATGGTTTTCACCAACTCATAAGGCGCGTTGAAACGGCGGATGGTGCTGCTGTTGATCTCGACGTTCAGCTTTTCGCCCACCACCGATTCCACGCCCATGCAGCCGAGCAGTTCGAGCATGGTGGTAATGTCGTACAGGTGCGGCAGGTTGCCGATGGTGAGCACCTCGGAGGTGAGCAGGCCCGCCGCCATGATCGGCAATGCCGAGTTCTTGGCGCCGGCGATACGGATTTCCCCATTGAGCTGCTGGCCGCCCTGGATGACGAGTTTGTCCAAGATATTCTCCGCTGTATCAGGTTCTGGCCGCTGCTTCCTGCGGTGTCTGCAGGAGCATCGACACCGCATGGATGGCGCCGCTGGCGATATGCGGATTGAGTACCTTGTAAACTGTTTGCTGGCGTTTGACGCGATTGAGGCCTTCGAAAAGCGTGGAGGTGATAAGTACCTGGTACTTGCCTTCGCCCCCCATCACTTCGATTTCGGCGCCGGTAAGCGCCTCCACGAGGAGCTGTTTGATTTCACTGCACTGCAAAGCCATGGGTACTATCGATCCTGTGCTGTTCGCGCGTTTTCGTTCGAGGCCATCTACGCATGCCCCCGACGGTAACGGCGGATTCTACCTTAAAGCCCCTGCCACCCCAACGGGCGCGGCACCAAAAGCACGCACCCGCCAAAAGTGGCAGGTTTTCAAGGTATTGCAATTCCCTTAAACTGCGCGGCCTCTCCCCCCGGTAAGCACCCCATGTCTCCCGAACGCCTGATCAGTTCCGCCCGCCACACGATTCGCCTCGAGGCCGACGCGGTTACGGCGCTGCTGGATCGTCTCAATGGCACCTTTACCCGCGCCTGCCGGATCATTCTGGACTGCGGCGGTCGCGTGGTGGTGATGGGCATGGGCAAATCGGGCCATATCGCCAACAAGGTGGCCGCCACCCTGGCAAGCACCGGCACGCCCGCGTATTTCGTGCATCCGGCCGAAGCCAGCCACGGCGACATCGGCATGGTCACGCGCGAGGACGTGGTGATTGCGCTGTCCAATTCCGGCACCACGCCCGAAGTGCTGGCGCTGTTGCCCATCCTTAAGCGCAAGGGGGTGAAGCTGATCAGCTTTACCGGCAATCCGCAGTCGGAACTGGCGCTCGCCGCCGACAGCAACCTCGACGTGAGCGTGGCCTGCGAAGCCTGTCCGCTCGGGCTTGCCCCCACCACCAGCACCACCGCCGCGCTGGTCATGGGCGACGCCCTGGCCATGGCGCTTCTGGAAGCGCGCGGCTTCACCGCCGAGGATTTCGCCTTTTCCCATCCGGGCGGCAACCTGGGCCGGCGCCTGCTGCTCAAGGTGGAAGACATCATGCATGGGGGCGCCGCCATTCCAAGCGTCGGGGAAACCACGCCCATCAGCACCGCGTTGCTGGAGATCACCGCCAAGAAGCTCGGCATGACCACCGTGCGCAATGCCAGCGGCGAACTGTGCGGCGTGTTCACCGACGGCGACCTGCGCCGCGTGCTCGACCGCGGGCTGGACATTCACCACACCACGGTGAGCGAGGTGATGACCGGCACCTTCAAGGCCATCGCCGGCAACGCGCTGGCATCGGAGGCCGCGCGTGTGATGCAGGACAACGCAATCTACAGCCTGGTGGTATTGAATCAGGACCACAGCCTGGCGGGCATCGTCACCATGCACGACCTGCTCCAGGCCAATGTCGTCTAAGCGCAGGAGAACCGCATGAGCCGCCCGATTTCATCACGCGTCGACGCCAGCGACGACATTCGTCTGCTGGCGCTGGACGTCGACGGCGTGCTGACGGACGGCCAGCTCTATTTCGGCAATCACGGCGAAGAACTCAAATCGTTCTGCACGCTCGACGGCCAGGGCATCAAGCTGCTGCAGGATGCCGGCATCGCGGTGGCGCTGATCACGGCGCGCGACTCCACGCTGGTGGCCAACCGCGCCAAGAATCTCGGCATCCTCCACTTGTATCAAGGACGCCACGACAAGCTGGTGGCGCTGGAGGAACTGACCGCCCTGCTTGGCCTCGACCTGAGCCAGGTGGCCTACATCGGTGACGACCTGCCCGACCTGGCCTGCATCCGCCGCGTGGGTCTGGGCATCACCGTGGCCAACGGCCATGCCAGCGTCAAACAATATGCGCGCATGATCACCGCCTCGCGCGGCGGCCACGGCGCGGTGCGGGAAGTGTGCGACTTTCTGCTCAAGAGCCAGGGGCTCTACGACGCGGTGCTCGAACCCTATCTATAAGCCACCATGACCCTGCCTTCGTTTCCAGCCCTGCGCCAATTGTTCCTGACCCTGTTCCCCGCCGTGGCACTGGTGCTTGCCGCCGTGCTGTGGCTGCAGGGCCGCTCCACCGGCGAGGAAGGGCTGGCCACGCTGGATACGCCGCCGGGCGAGGAATTCGACTATTTCATCACCGGCATGCAGCGCAGCATGCTTGCCCCGGACGGCCACCCCACGCACACCCTGCAGGCTGCCCGGGTGACGCACTACCCCGAAGGCGACCGCGCGGAACTGGCATTGCCTACCTTCGTCTGGTTTCCGGAAACCGGCACCCCCTGGTCGCTGAGCGCCCGGACGGGTACCTTATACGGCAACGGCGAACAGGCCGACGATCATCTGGAACTGCGCGAGCAGGTGGAACTGGAACGCGTGCTGGCCGACGGTTCCACGCTGCTGGCACGCACGTCCCAGCTCGATGCCGCCATCGCCGCCCGGGAATTCAGCACGGATCGCCCGGTCACCATAGATAGCGCCGCGCAGCACATGGAAAGCGTGGGCATGCACGGCGACTTGCTCGGTAACCGCCTGAATCTTTTACAAGAGGTCCGAGGACGTCATGATCCCACCCCAAGCCAGCCCTGAAGCGCCACGCCGCGCCCTCCTGCTGTTGCTGGCCGCACTGCTGGCATCGCCGGCCCAGGCTCTGCCCGAGGACGCCAATCAACCCCTAAACGTACAAGCCCCCTCGGCGGCACTGGACCTGAACCTCGGCCAGGTGGTCTACAAGGGCAATGCCAACACGCCCGCCGTCATCACCCAGGGCACCATGCGCATCAGCGGCGAGGAAATCATCGTGGAACGCAGCAACGGCGTCATCACCCGGGTGACCGCCAAGGGCGCGCCGGCGCGTTTCCAGCAGCAACCCACCGCCGACCAGGCGCTCGTGCACGCCAGCGGCGCCGTGCTGGTATTCAACAATGAAGCACGCGTGGTCACCGCCGACGGCAACGCCGAATTCTCCCAGGCGGAGACCACCATCAACGGCCAACACATCGAATACGACCTCGAAACGCGCTCCGCTTCCGCCGATGGCGGCGACAGCGGTGAATTGGTGAACATGAAAATCCTGCCCGCCGAGGAATAGCGCGTGACGCATCTGCTGAAAGCCGTCGGCCTGGCCAAGAGCTACAAAGGGCGCCAGGTGGTGCACGACACCACCCTGGCGATCGCCAGCGGCGAGATCGTCGGCCTGCTCGGCCCCAACGGCGCCGGCAAGACCACCTCGTTTTACATGATCATCGGTCTGGTCAAAGCCGACGCCGGCGAAGTGTGGCTGGACGACAGCGACCTGAGCCAGGCCGGCATGGCGCGGCGCGCCCGCCAGGGCATCGGCTACCTGCCGCAGGAACCCTCGATATTCCGCAAGCTCAGCGTGGCCGACAATCTCATGGCCATCCTCGAGATGCGTGCCGAGCTGGGCAAGCAGCAGCGCAACGACCTGCTCGAATCGCTGCTGCAGGAATTCCACATCGGTCACCTGCGCGACAGCCTCGGCATGCGCCTGTCCGGCGGCGAGCGCCGCCGCGTGGAAATCGCCCGCGCCATGGCCATGGAGCCCTCGTTCATGCTGCTCGATGAGCCCTTTGCCGGCGTCGATCCCATTTCGGTGAACGACATCAAGGGCATCATCCGCGCACTCAGCGCCAGGGGCGTGGGTATCCTGATCACCGACCACAACGTGCGCGAAACCCTCGATATCTGCCAAAAAGCCTATATTTTCAACGCCGGCAGCGTGCTGGCGCAGGGCACTCCGCAGGAAGTGCTGGCCAATGCCCAGGTGCGCGCCGTCTATCTGGGCGAAGGCTTCGCCATGTAGGCGGGGCCTGAACGCTATAGGCGGCGCTTGGCTATTTTCTCGGCATGCATTTTGCTAACATCCCCGCACATTCGAGCCCGGTCTGCGCGTTAGCCCCGCACGCGAGGCGCTGCAAACCCTGGTAGTGTCGGCAGTCATGAAATTATCGCTACAACTGAAACTCGGCCAGCAGCTCACGATGACCCCGCAGCTGCAGCAGGCGATCAAGCTATTGCAGCTTTCCACCCTGGACCTGCAACAGGAAATCCAGGAGGCGCTCGAGTCCAACCCCATGCTGGAAGTCGAGGAGGATTTCGATTCCCTGCCCGACGCGCCACGCAGCCACGAGCAATCGTCGCCGCACGAGGAAGCGCCCAGCCGCAGCGACGACTACGAGGAACCCGATTTCAATCCCGAGGAAAACTGGAACGATCACGACATTCCCGAGCAGCTCTCGGTGGACGGTTCCTGGGACGACATCTACATCAACAGCGCCGGTAGCGGCAGTGGCAGCGGCGGCGACTTCGAGGATTTCGACGGCGATTTCGAATCGCGCAACAGCGTCGGCCAGTCGCTGCAGGATCACCTGGTGTGGCAGCTCAACCTCACCCCCATGTCGGACCAGGACCGGCTGATCGCCACCGCGCTGATCGACGCCATCGACCCCAATGGCCAATTGACCTCCTCCATCGATTCCATCCTGTCCGGCCTGCAGCAATACATGGAAGTGGACGCCGAGGAAGTGGTGGTGGTGCTGCACCGCATCCAGCAGTTCGACCCCGTGGGCGTGGGTTACCGCGACCTGCAGGAATGCCTGTCGATCCAGATCAAGCACCTCGACCGTGCCAGCTATCCCTACCTGGATCTCGCCCAACGGGTGATCGACGAATTCCTGCCGCAACTCGCCAGCCACGACTACAACCACATCATGCGCAAGCTGCGCATCCGCGAGCCGGAGCTCAAGGGCGCCATCGACATCATCCTGGCGCTCAATCCGCGCCCCGGTTCCGAGATCACGCCGTCGGAAACCGCCTACGTGGTGCCGGACGTGTTCGTGAACAAGCACAACGGCCGCTGGAAAGTGGAACTCAATCCCGACACCGCGCCGCGGTTGCGGGTCAACCCCGAATACGCGGCGCTGGCGCAGCGCAGCAAGGAAGGCGACAGCGCGTTCCTGCGCGACAGCCTGCAGGAAGCGCGCTGGTTCATCAAAAGCCTGCAAAGCCGCAACGAAACGCTGCTCAAGGTGGCGATCAAGATCGTCGAGCATCAGCAGAACTTTCTCGAATACGGCGAGGAAGCCATGAAGCCGCTGGTGCTGCACGACATCGCCGAGGCGGTGGGCATGCATGAATCCACCATTTCACGCGTGACCACGCAAAAGTACATGCACACCCCGCGTGGCATCTTCGAGCTCAAGTATTTCTTTTCCAGCCACGTCGACACCGACGGCGGCGGCGAATGTTCTTCGATCGCCATCCGTGCCATCATCAAAAAGCTGGTGGCGGCGGAAAACCCGAAAAAACCGCTCAGCGACAGCAAAATCGCTGATGTACTGGCCGACCAGGGCATCAAGGTGGCGCGGCGCACCATCGCCAAGTACCGCGAATCCCTGGCAATCGCCCCTTCCAATGAACGCAAGCAACTAATCTAATCTGAGCCCGCTGGCCTTCCTTCAGGAATCGTAGGTATGACAATGGAATCAATCCTCCGGCCGGAGTTGACGTTTTGCAACGTAACCGGAGGCAGCAAGAAAAGACTGCTGGAAACGAGCGCCGCCCTGATCGCTGCGCAAGTGGAAAATCTCAGTGCCGACCTGATCTTCGACGCCCTGGTGGCGCGCGAACAATTGGGCAGCACCGGCCTCGGCGAAGGTATCGCCATTCCCCACTGCCGCATCGCCCGCTGCCAGCGCACCATCGGCTGCCTGGTCAAGTTGAAACAGGCGGTGGATTTCGACGCCATCGACCAGAAGCCAGTGGACATCCTGTTCTTCCTGCTGGTGCCGGAAAGTTCGGTGGAAGGGCATCTGGACACGCTGCGCATGCTGGCGGAACACTTCACCGACCCTGCCTTCTGCGCGCGCCTGCGCGCTGCCCAGAGCGACGCCGAGTTGTATCAGGCCGCCCTCTCGCCGGCCGGTTACTGACCCCGCGCACAGGGAGGGCGGGATGAAGCTCATCATCGTCAGTGGACGCTCCGGGTCGGGCAAGACCACCTGCCTGCACGTGCTCGAGGACATCGGCTATTACTGCGTGGACAACATTCCCGCCAGCCTGCTGTCTGCTCTGGCCCAGCGGCTGAGCGACGACAGCGTGCAGCTCACCGAAGTGGCGGTGAGCATCGACGCGCGCAACCTTTACGAAGACCTGGAACAGTTCCCGCAGATCTATCAGAGCCTGCGCGCCACCGCCATCGACGCCCAGATCATCTTTCTCGACGCCGACGACAACACCCTGCTCAAGCGCTTCAGCGAAACCCGGCGCAAGCATCCACTTTCCACCGACGAACTGAGCCTGTTCGAAGCCATCGCCTACGAACGCACCCTGCTCGAACCGCTGGCCACCGAAGCCGACCTGACCATCGACACCAGCACGCTATCGCTGCACCAGCTGCGCGATATCATCAAGAACCGGGTGGCGGAGCACGATTCCAAGGGCATCGCGCTGCAGTTCCTCTCGTTCGGCTTCAAGAACGGCGTGCCGGTGGACGCCGACCTCGTGTTCGACGCCCGCTGCCTGCCCAATCCCTTCTGGGTGGATGCCCTGCGCGGCCATACCGGGCTGGAAACGCCGGTGCAGGAGTACCTGGAACAGCAGCCCGAAGTACAGGAAATGCTGACCGACATCCGTGCTTTCCTGGACCGCTGGCTGCCCAGCTACCAGAGCAACAACCGCAGCTACATCACCGTGGCCATCGGCTGCACCGGGGGCTACCACCGCTCCGTGTATCTGTGCGAAAAACTGGGCAGGCATTTTCTGGCGGCAGGCTATAATGCGCAGGTTCGCCACAAGGACCTGCCGTGACCCGTATTTTCCTCCCATCAGCCAGGCACGCCGCATGATCAGCACCACCATCGTCGTGCCCAACAAAGCCGGCCTGCACGCCCGCGCCGCCGCCAAGTTCGTGGCCACCACTTCCGTGTTCCAAAGCAGCATCACGCTCGACAACGGCCAGAAATCGGTGGACGGCAAGAGCATCCTGTCGCTGATGCTGCTGGCCGCGCCGCAGGGCAGCGAGCTGAACCTGGTGCTCGACGGACACGACGAACACGACGCCCTGCAGGCCATTCTGGCGCTTCTGGAAAGCCGCTTCGGCGAAGAGTGACCCACCCCACGCCTGGCGTCACGACGGGCAGCCAGAGCCTGCGGCCCACTGTATAATGCCGCGTCTTTTACCCCACCCCCCACGGATTTCAACGTGAGCGAAGCCTCCATCACCGAAAAAGGCCTGCTGACGCAGGAGCGGCTCGACGCGCTGAACCGTGCGCTGGAGAGCGGCGCCTTCGTGCAGGTAAGGCGCATGCTCAACCTGCTGCCAGCGCCCACCATCGCCCACCTGCTCGAATCCTCCCCGGCCAAGACCCGCGAAGTGTTGTGGAACCTCGTGGAAAAAGAGCTCGAAGGGGAGGTGCTGAACTACCTCAATCTCGACATCCAGGCCGACATCCTCACCAAGCTCAGCCCGGAAGAGGTGGTAAGCCTCACCGAAGACCTGGACACCGACGACCTTGCCGACATCCTGCAGAACCTGCCGGAGCAATTGATCGTCGAAGTGCTGCAGGCCATGGACGCGCAGGACCGCAAGCGCCTGGAAGCGGTGCTGTCCTATCCCGAGGACACCGCCGGCGGCCTGCTCAACACCGACACCATTTCCGTGCGCCGCACCAACACGCTCGACGTGGTGCTGCGCTACCTGCGCCGCCACGACGAAATCCCGGACATGACCGACAACATCCTGGTGGTGGACCGCGACGACACGCTGGTGGGCATCCTGCCGCTGCATAAGCTGCTGGTGTCCGACCCCGACCTGCTGGTAGCGGACGTGATGATCACCGATTTCGAAGCGATTCCGGTGACCATGCAGCAACAGGAAATCGCCCAGCTCTTCGAGCGCATGGACTGGATTTCCGCGCCCGTGGTGGACGAACACGGCAAGCTCCTGGGGCGCATCACCATTGACGACATCGTGGACGTGATCCGCGAACAGTCCGACCATTCGCTGAGCAGCATGGCGGGCCTCACCGACGGCGGCGACACCTTCGCGCCGGTATTGAAAACCACGCGGCGGCGCGCCATCTGGCTCGCCACCAACCTGGCCATGGCCTTCGTCGCCTCGTCGGTGATCAACCATTTCTCCGCCACCATCGACCAGGTGGTGGCGCTTGCCGTGCTGATGACCATCGTGGCCAACATGGGCGGGGTGGCGGGCAACCAGACGCTCACACTGGTGGTGCGCAGCATGGCGCTTGGACAGATCAGCAAGAACAACTCCGTGTGGCTGGTCACCCGCGAACTGTCGGTGGGCGCGCTCAACGGCTTGCTTCTGGCCATACTGGCGGGCCTGGTGGCCCTGTGGTGGTTTCACGACGCGACGCTTGGCTTCATCTTCGCCTGCGCCATGATCATCAACATGGTGATCGCCGCACTGGCGGGCGCCACCCTGCCGCTGCTGCTCAGATCGCTGAAGATCGACCCCGCGCTTGCCGGCAGCATGGCGCTCACCACGATCACCGACGTGATGGGCTTCCTGGTATTCCTCGGCCTGGCCGCGGTGTTCTATTCATAGCGGGCCCCTCCATGAACGAAAAATACACAGACGATAAGCCACCCGATCCCAACAGCAAGAGCCAGCGCAAGCGCGACATGCACGCGCTGCAGGATATCGGCGAACAGTTGCTCACACTGCCGGGCGCCGTGCTGGCCCGCTGCGAACTGCCCCCCGAACTGCTGGCGGCAATCGAGGATCACCAACAACTGCCGAACAAGCACGGCGCGCAGCGGCGCCAGTTGCAGTTCATCGGCAAACTGATGCGCAAGCTGGACGAAGACACGCTGGCGCGCATCCACGCGCAGATTCACCAGAACGTCACCCTGGCAAAACGCCGCTTCCAGCAACTGGAGCAACTGCGCGACGCCCTGCTCGACGGCGACCGCGACGCGCTGGCCACCTACGTGGCGGAACATCCCAGCACGGACGTGCAACAGCTGAACCAGCTGCTGCGACAGGCACGCAAGGAACGTACTGACAACAAACCGCCCGTGGCAGCACGACGCTTGTTCCAGTTATTGCGGGAAGGTCAGAAAAGCGACAGTTGATTGCCAGGCAGGCCTCAACCTATCTGGACAGCAAGCGGGGCCGCGCACCGACTGCCTGCCACTGCCCCCTTTAGACCCATCGGACGATCCTCAGTCATCCACCACATCGATACGCGGCGCCTTGGAAGCCACGCCACCCGCCAGTTGATCACGCACGCGTATGGCGATGGCGGCGTAGATGCCGGCCACCTGCCCATTCGGCTCGGCCGCCACCGCGGGCGTGCCGGCGTCGCACTGCTCACGAATGCGCGCATCGAGCGGCAGCGAGCCAAGCAATTCCACGCCGTAATCCTTCGCGATGCGTTCCGCGCCACCCGCGCCGAAGATATGCTCGCTGTGGCCGCACTGGCTGCAGATATGGATGCCCATGTTCTCCACCACCCCCAGAATCGGCACCTGCACCTTGCGGAACATCTCGATGCCGCGCTTGGCGTCGAGCAGCGCCACGTCCTGCGGGGTGGTCACGATCACGGCGCCGGTCACCGGCACCGACTGCGCCAGGCTGAGCTGGATGTCGCCGGTGCCCGGCGGCATGTCGATCACCAGAAAATCGAGTTCGCCCCAGCGGGTGTCGTTGAGTATCTGATTGAAGGCCCCCACCACCATCGGGCCACGCCAGACCATGGCCTGATTGTCGTCCACCAGAAACCCGACGGAGTTGCACTTGATGCCGTGTGCGGTGATGGGCTGCATCTGGTTGCCGTTGACGATCTCCGGCCGCGCTCCCGCTACCCCAAGCATCAGCGGCTGACTGGGCCCGTAAATGTCGGCATCGAACAATCCCGTCTTGCAACCGAGCCGGTGCAGCGCCAGCGCCAGATTGACGGCCGTGGTGGATTTCCCCACCCCGCCCTTACCGGACGCCACCACCACGATGTTACGAACCTGGCTGAGGTTTGGGCTGGCCTTGGCTTGATGCTTGGTGTTCATAGTGGGGACTTCCGGTAGTCAGGGATCAAGGTTGGAATGTGGGGGTGGCGAGTCGTGGATTAAAGGGGTTTCAAGCTAATTCTGCTTGGTGTTGGGGGCTATGTGGACCGCATCGAGATGGGGGGCCTCTGGCGTCCCGTTCTACCTTCCAGGGTACGCCACGAGGGCATCCATGCCGGCTCGGCTCAGGCCATCCCTGGCCTTCGACGCCCCTGGAAGGTAGAACGGGACACCAGAGGCTTGCTTTGGACTTCAGTGTTCCGCACGAGAAGGAATCTCTTGCGTATCTCCATATTCTGAATAAACGAAGCATTGCCGTGCGTAACCACGATGCTCGGAGCCTGCCGCCGCGTGGCCAGAGAGGCTTTCGGGGGGCGTCGTAGGGCCAGGGATGGCCCGGAGCCGAGCGCCACATGGACGTGCTTGCAGCGTACCCCCGAAAGCCTCTCTGGCCACGCGGCGGCAACAGACTCCAAGCGGGCCAAATACACGCTGCAACAGATTCGAGAAGAGCCAAATAAAAACGCAGAAGCAGACCCCGTTTTCAAAGAAAGAAAACAGGGTCTATCTCCTGACAAGCGTTACAGCAGAATACCGCCGTAATTCACGAAGAAAGGCGCGAACACCAGGCTGAGAATGGCGGAAAGTTTGATCAGAATGTTGAGCGAAGGACCGGACGTATCCTTGAGCGGATCCCCAACGGTATCGCCCACCACGGCCGCCTTGTGCTCCTCGGAACCCTTGCCGCCGTGGTTGCCCTTCTCGATGTATTTCTTGGCGTTGTCCCAGGCACCACCGCTGTTCGAGGAGGCAATGGCCAACACGCCGCCGGCCACCAGCGACCCGGCCAGAATGCCGGCCACGGCCGGCACGCCGAATAGAAAACCCACCACCAGCGGCGTGCCCATGATCAGCACGCCGGGAGCGATCATTTCCCGTAACGCGGCCTTGGTGGAGATGGCTACGCACTGGCTGTAGTCGGGACGTCCGGTGCCTTCCATCAGGCCGGGGATTTCACGGAACTGGCGCCGCACTTCCTCGATCATGTCGAAGGCCGCCGCGCCCACGCTCTGCATGGTCATGGCCGAGAACAGGAAAGGCAGCACCGCGCCGACAAAGAGACTGGTATAGACCATCGGATCGAGCAGCGTGATGGTACTGATCAGATCGTAGTTGGGACCGTACTCCTCCATGCCGCGCATCAGGTTCTGCGAATGCGTGATGAAGGCGCTGAACAGTGCCAGCGAGGTCAGGATGGCGGCGCCGATGGCGAAGCCCTTGCCGATGGCGGCCGTGGTGTTGCCGGCGGCGTCAAGCACGTCGGTGCGGCGGCGCACTTCCTTGTCCAACCCCACCATTTCCGCGATGCCCCCGGCGTTGTCCGCCACCGGACCGTAGGCGTCGATCATCAGCGCGATCACCAGCGTGCCGAGCATGCCGAGTGAAGCGATGGCGATGCCGTACATGCCGGCGAACTGCCAGGACACGAAGATGGAAATGGCGATTGCCAGGTAAGGCAGCACGGTGCTGCGATAACCGAGTGCCAGACCGAAGATGATGTTGGTGGCGGCGCCGGTTTCGCAGGATTTGGCGATGGCGCGCACCGGCGCGTAGTCACCCGAGGTGTAGTACTCGGTCAACAGCCCCACCGCCAATCCGGCAAGCAAGCCCGCCAGGAAGCAGAAGTAGACGCCATGGCTGGTATAGGTGGCACCGTCGATCGCGAAGGTGTCGGGAATCACCGTGATGGTAACGAAGTACATCACGATCGCCATGAGGGCGCTGGAGATCATCAGGAGCCGCTTGAGCGCCGGCCCCACCTGCTCTTCGGTCTTCACCGACACCAGCAGCTTGGTCACCAGGCTCACCGGGATGCCCACCGCGGTGATCATGATCGGATAGAGCATGGCGTCGATGTCGGCGGCGAAGGCCAGCGCGCTGATCACCAGCGCGGCACAGGTGCTTTCGGCGCAGGAGCCGAACAGGTCCGCGCCCATGCCGGCCACGTCGCCCACGTTGTCGCCCACGTTGTCGGCGATCACCGCCGGGTTGCGCGGATCATCCTCGGGAATGCCCTTCTCCACCTTGCCCACCAGGTCGGCGCCCACGTCGGCCGCCTTGGTGAAGATGCCGCCACCCACGCGCGCGAACAGGGCAATCGATGAACCGCCCAGTCCAAAACCTGCGATCACTTCCATGAGCACGTTGTTCGGCACGTCGCCGAGCACCATGTTCATGAAGAGATAGATGATGATCAAGCCGAGCGTGGCCAGGCCCACCAGCGCGAAGCCCATCACGGCGCCGGAGTTGATCGCCACCACGAAGGCATCCGCCAGGCTGTTGCGCGCGGAAACCGTGGTGCGGGCGTTGCCCGCGGTGGCCACTTTCATGCCGATGTAGCCGGAAAGAATGGAAATCAGCGAACCGAACAGGAAGGCCAGGGCCGTCCAGACGCCTTCGTTGGTATCGGCAGTTTCATGATTATCGGTCAATAACGCGACAACCACGGCAAAGCCGACCATGAAATAACAAATTACCCGGTATTCCTGCTTCAGGAAGGCCATTGCCCCTTCGGCGATGGCGCCGTGAATGGCGCGAAGCCTGCTGCCTTCCTCGGCATTCAACCCAAGGTCCAGCGGAACCGCCGTAACCCTTTTCATGTAGTAGAAGGCCACGCCCAATCCAAACACAGACAGGACGATGATCAATAACGTCGATACTGCCATGTAGCTGACTCCCCCAAAACGATTGGTTAGTTGTAGTTCTTGTAGCGGAATAGCCAACCGACCATATCACAAAGCCCCGCGCGCGCGAAACACGCGCAAGGCCAGAGTCTTGCGGGGAACGCGCTCAGCGTTTTCTGGGGGGAGGATTCTTGAACATGTCCAGCAGGCGCCGGGGGGCCTTGGCGCGCTGCTGCGGGTCCTTGGCGGCGGCTTCTTCACGCGAGGCGGCCAGCCGATCGCGCAGGGCATCGGCACGGGCCTCCTTGTGCGCGTGCCGGCGGCTTTCCCGGCGCTTGCAGAAATCGACGACGTCCGCCATGGCTCAGGGATTGGCGGTAACCGCGGCGGCCTGGGCGCGCAGCCGCTCGATTTCGGTGTTCAGCTGTTCGATGCGTTCCTTGGCAAGCGTGCTGCGCGGCTGGCCGGTGGCGGGATCGACGTCATCATACTTGGCCTGTTCCTCGTTCAGCGCGGCGGTCAGTTCCTCGGCGCGGCTGATGGCATCGCGCAAGGCGCCGCTGGCGCTGTCAAGATTGGTGGCTTCCTGGTTGTTGGCGGCAATCTGCGCGCGCAACTCGGCGACCCTGGCCTGCTGCCGCGCCACCACCTGGGCGCGTTCGGCGGCCTGCCTGGCCTGTGCCTGACGGCGTTGTTCCTCGGCGGCGCGTTCGCGCTCGGCGGCTTGCGCAGCCTGCCGCGCGGCTTCCTCGCGCGCCTGCTGTTCCGCGGCCACCCGCTGGCGTTCCGCTTCGAGCCGCTCCTGCTCGGCGCGGCGCCGCGCTTCTTCCTGTTCTTGCGCCTGCAAGCGCGCCTGTTCCTGTGCCTGCGCCGCTTGCGCGGCGATGCGCGCCTGCTCCTCTTCCGCCTGACGCGAAGTGGACGCGCAGGAAGCCAGGGTCGCGGCCAGCAACAGCACGGCAACGCGGCAGGTGAAGGTGGTGGATTTCATGGGGCGCGGTCCTCGATCAGGGTCCACAGCAGGCCGGCGGAACTCCCGCCAGGCCAGGTTGCCGGGCATAGTAGCGCAAGTTCGCGCTTGTGGCATCAAAAAACCCTGGCAAATCATGCAGTCACGGCCATTTCATGAATCAGTCTTCAGCTTGCCCCCGTCGCATCCTCGCTGGCGCCTCCCCCCGGCTACCCGGTATGATGCGCCCCCCGCGGAGGGACACCCATGAACAAGAAGCACTTCACCACCCAATCGCTGCACAGCGACCGCCTGGGACAACCGGAACACGGCGTACTGCACAAGGCGATCCATCCTTCGGTGGCGTTCGGCTATGCGGACGTGCGCGACCTGGTGGCCATTTTCCAGGGACGCCAGTCCGGCTACGCCTACGGCCGCCAGAGCAACCCCACCGTCGACGCACTGGCGCGCAAGGTCACCGACATGGAAGGCGGCGTGGCGTCGGTATTGTTCGGCACCGGCATGGCCGCCATCGGCGCCATCATGCTGTCGCTGCTGCGCCAGGGCGATCACCTGGTGGCCTCGAGCTACCTGTTCGGCAACACCAACAGTCTGTTCAACACACTGCGCAATCTCGGCATCGAGGTGAGCTTCGTCGATGCCACCGACGCCACCCAGGTGGCTGCCGCGCTGCGCCCCGAAACGCGTCTGGTGTTCGTCGAAACCATCGCCAACCCGGTGACCCAGGTGGCCGATCTCGCCGGTGTCGGCGCGTTGTGCGAGGCGCATGGCCTGATCTACGTGGTGGACAACACCATGACCTCGCCCTCGCTGTTCCGGCCGATCGAGGTGAAGGCCAGCCTGATCGTCAATGCGCTGACCAAATACATCGGCGGCCACGGCAACGCGCTTGGCGGCGCCGTGACCGAAACCGGCCTGTTCGACTGGAGCCGGCATCCGCACCTCTACGACAACTACAAGGTGAGCGACGCACGGCTGTGGGGCCTGACGCAGATTCGCAAGAAAGGCCTGCGCGATTTCGGCGCCGCGCTTGGCCCCGAGGCGGCGCATCATCTGAGCGTGGGTGCCGACACCCTCGAACTGCGCATGGACAAAGCCTGCGCCAACGCCCTGGCGATCGCGCAGCTGTGCGAAGCGCATCCGCACGTGCGCCACGTGTTCTACCCGGGCCTCGCCAGCCATCCGCAGCATCGGCGCGCCACGGAATTGTTCCGTCATTACGGCGCGCTGTTGAGCATCGAGCTGGACGATCAGGTGGACTGCTTCGACTTCCTCAACAAACTGGAACTCGTGGTGAGCTCCAGCAATCTCGGCGACAACCGCAGCCTCGGCATTCCGGTGGCCCACACCATCTTCTGGGAAATGGGTCCCGAGCGCCGCGCATCGATGGGCATCGCCGATTCGCTGGTGCGCCTTTCCATCGGCATCGAGGACACCGACGATCTGCTGGCGGACTTCACCCAGGCCCTGGCCTGACGTGAGCGGTACGCTGTTGCACGTGTGCCGGCTCGACGATGTCGCGCCGCAGGACGCGCGCGCCTTCATGCTGGGCGAGCGTTCCCTGCTGGTGGTGCGGCTCGATGCCGCGCGCGTGCGCGTGTACCTCAACCGTTGTCCGCATCTCGGCGTACCACTCAACTGGCAGCCCGATAGATTTCTCGATAATGAAGGCGCCTTCGTGCAATGCGCCAATCATGGCGCGTTGTTCGAGAAGGACACGGGCCTGTGCGTGCTCGGTCCCTGCCGCGGCGACAGCCTGTGGGAAATCACCAGCACCGTGGTAGCCGGCGCGGTGCTGATCGACACCGCCGAGCTGCCGTCGGCTGCCGTGCCGCACTGAATTCGGCACGCTTTTTTATAGCGTTTTTTTCCTTCCGGCTTGCGCCCGTTCACAAATGCGACAGGGCCTTTTTTCGGTGGCCTGCGCTATATGGCAACCGCTGGAGTAATCTGTTAGCGTAGCGCGTCTTCCGGGGGTCGGTTAAAGTCATCGGAACCTGATTTTCCGGGATTTCGCCGGGTAGCGTCGCGGCGGACAGGCCCGTTGTGTCCATCAAGCTCCACAAAGCAGCAGGGAACCAGAAATGGCAACACAGAAAACTGCTAAGAAGCCGAACTCCAAAACGGCTACCGTGAAAAAGCCTGCAGGTAGAAAGTCCGCAAACAGCACTAACAGCGCAAACAGAAAGTCCGGCACCAAGACGGCCAGCACCCGCACCGTCGCCAAGAAAATCTCCGGCAGCGCAGTGAAGAAAGCGCCCGCAAGAAAAACGGCCGCCACGCCCGTCGCCAAAAAGGCGAAAGCTCCCGTGGCCAAGGTTCCCGTAAAGAAAACCGCCGCGAGCAAAGCGGCTCCCAGGAAGGCAGCGCCGAAGGCGACACAGAAGAAAGCCGCGCCCAAGAAGGCCGCTCCCAAGAAAACGGTGGCGCCAAAGAAGCCGGCGGCAGCCAAGCCCGTAAAACCGCAAGCGGCGAAACCGGCCGTCAAAAAATCCGTTGCCAAGGCAGCGGTCAGCAAGGGGAAAGCAAAACCCGCAGTAACGACTACGAAGAAAGCCGCGGCCAAGACCGCAGCCAAACCCAAGCAGGCCACACCGCAGCGCTTGGCGATCGCCAAGCGCAACGGTGCGGCCGTAACCAACAAGGCCAATGCGGCTCCCACCAGCCCTTCCAAGGCTGGGTCAGCCAGAGCTGGCGCGAAAACTGCCAGCACGACCAACAGTGCTGCCAGTACTGCTATCAGTTCAGGGACGACCAAGCCCGCCAAAGCCCCTAAACCTGTAACCAGCAAAACCACGAGTATGAACACCAAAGCAGCACTTCATTCCAAAGCCAACGCTCCGGTCACCGCCAGCAAGAAACCAGGCGCCCCGGTGTCCACATCTGGCCTCGCTGAATACAAGTCCTTCGTGCCCTATGAAATGAAAAAGGGCGAGGAGTACATGAACGATGCGCAAAAGGATCATTTCAAACGCATCCTGCTGAACTGGCGCAGCGAGCTCATGCACGAGGTGGATCGCACCGTGCATCACATGCAGGACGAAGCGGCCAACCCACCCGATCCCGCCGATCGCGCCACGCTGGAGGAGGAATTCAGCATCGAGTTGCGCACACGCGATCGGGAACGCCGCCTCATCAAGAAGATCGACAGCACCATCGAACTCATCGCCAACGATGATTACGGGTACTGCGATTCCTGTGGCGTCGAGATCGGCATCCGCCGCCTCGAAGCCCGTCCCACCGCCAACAAATGCATCGACTGCAAGACCCTCGATGAAATCAAGGAAAAGCAGCTCGGCAGCGCCTGATCCGGCCACACGCCACGGCTCCATCCTGTCGTGATGGAGCCTTCTTCCACCCTCTCTTATCGGGGGCGCTTCGCCCCCTCACCCACCGGAAAGCTGCACATGGGCTCGCTGGTGGCGGCGCTCGCCAGCTATCTCGATGCCAAGGCGCATGGCGGACGCTGGCTGGTGCGCATCGAAGACCTCGATCCCCCACGCGAAATCGCCGCCGCCAGCGATTGGATACTGCAGGCGCTCGACACGCTTGGCCTGCACTGGGACGAAACGGTGCTGTACCAGAGCCAGCGTGGCGATGCGTACCTGGCCGCACTCGAGCGTTTGCGCGCGGCGGGTTTGCTGTTCGCCTGCCATTGCAGCCGCCAGGATCTCGCGCACACGGGCGGCGTGTATCCCGGCACCTGCCGGTATCTGGCATTGGCCGACGAGGACTGCGCATTGCGCTGCCGCGTCACCACGCGCCATTGCGGCTTTAACGATCGCCTGCAGGGTTTTCATTCCCAGGATCTGGAACGCGACTGCGGCGATTTCGTGGTGCGCCGCAAGGACGGTCCCTTTGCCTATCAGCTGGCGGTGGTGGTGGACGACGCCCACCAGGGCATCACCGACGTGGTGCGCGGCATCGATCTGCTGGATTCGACGCCGCGCCAATGTTATCTGCAGCAAGCGTTGCAACTGCCCGCGCTGCGTTATGCGCACGTACCGCTGCTGGTGGACGCCAATCAGCAGAAGCTCAGCAAACAGCAGCATGCATCCGCGCTCGATCTGGAACGGCCCGGCGCCACTCTGTGGCAGGCGCTGCACCTGCTGCAACAGCAACCGCCGCCCGCCTTGCATGATGAAGCGCCCGCGGTGCTCATTGCCTGGGCCATCGCGCATTGGCGGCCCGAAGCCCTGGTGGGGCTGCAGCAGGTGCGGGACGCGGAAACACCCGCGGCCTGAGCCGTGCCCACGCGGCGTTTGTGGGCTGCGCCGCATTGCTGGTAGGGCCACGCCACGCTGTTTGTGAGGTCACGCCGCGCTACGGTATGATCCAACCACTCCCCACGGCCTCGTCCCTGCAATGCAACATACCTCGCTTCCCACGCTGTTGATTCTGCTGGCCGCCTTCAACGCCCAGCAGGCCATCGCCGACATCTCGCCCTGGTACATGCCCTTTTTGATCGCGCTGGCGGTCATCGGTTTTGCGGCGCTTCTGCAACAGGGCGACGACAATGACCGGGCTTGATTCCGCCACGCTGCTCTTGGCGGGAGCGTTCTATTACGGCTGCTTCTACCTGGTGGCGCGGCTGGGGGAACGTGGGCGCTACGCCGCGCGGCTGTTGAACCATCCGCTGGTGTACGTGCTCTCGCTTGGCGTGATCATTTCCACCTGGTCGTTCTACACCGCGTTCATTTCCGCCTCGACACGCGGCTTCGGCTACAACGCCTACTATCTCGGCTACGCCATCGCGTTCCTGTTCATGCCGGTGTTGTTGCAGCCGCTGTTGCGCATCACCCGCACCTGGCAGCTCGGCTCGCTCCCCGACCTGTTCGCGTTTCGCTTTCGCAGTCCGCTGGCCGGTACGCTCACCACATTGGCCTTGATGCTGTCCGTGCTGCCACTGCTGGCGCTGCAATACCTGGGCGTGGAAACCGGCACCCGCGCGCTGGCGCCCGACATCGACTATCGCCTGAGCGGCCCGCTGTTCTGCGTGTTGATGATCTTTCTCACGCTGCGTTTCGGCACGCGCGACGTTACCGGACGCGAACGCAACGGCGGCATCGTGGCGGGGCTGGCGTTTGAATCGGCGTTCAAGCTGGCGGTGCTGCTGATCACCGGCGGCTTTGCGATATATGGTGTATTCGGCGGCTTTGCCGGGCTCGATGCCTGGCTCGCCAGCCAGCCGCCGGAAGTCACGCGCCTGCAGCAGCCGTTTCTGCAGAACAGCACCAACCTGCTGGTGCTGATGTTCTTTTCCTCGGCGGTGGCGATGCCGCACATGTTCCACATGATCTTCCACGAAAACCGCATTCCGCAGCATCTGCCCACCGCCAGCTGGGGCATGCCGCTCTACCTGCTGCTGGTCAGCCTACCGGTGCTGCCCATGCTGTGGGCACGGGAATACCTGGGCGATACGCGCCCGGTACAGTTTGCCGGCCTGATGCTCGGCATGCTCACCGAACAGCGCTGGCTGTCGGTGCTGTTCTACTGCGGTGGGCTCGCCGCCGCTTCCGGCCTGACCATCGTGCTGGCCATGTCGGTGTCGAACATGTGCATGAACCATCTGCTGCTGCGCCTGCAAACACCGCCCTCGGGTTCCAACCTGTATGCCTGGCTGCTGCGCCGCCGGCGCCTGTTGATCGTGTCCATCCTGACGCTTGGCTATCTGCTGTACCGGTGGATGATCGGTCCAGGCAACCACATCCTCGACACCGGCTTCGTGTCCTTCATCTCCACGCTGCAATTCCTGCCGGGCATTTTCTCGTTGCTCTACTGGCCGCGCGGCAACCGCCAGGGCTACATCGGCGGCTTGCTTGCCGGCACGCTGGTGTGGGTGCTGATGGGCCTGGTGCCATTGCTCGGCGGCCCGGTGCTGCTCCCGCTGAGCCTGAACCCGGAAGGCGCCATCAACTGGAACTTCATTTCCAGCCTGTCCCTGCTGGCCAACCTGGGCACGCTGCTGATCCTGTCGCTGTGCACCAGCACGCGCGCGGAAGAGCGCCGCGCCGCGCGCCGCTGCAGCCCCGACCATCTCAGCCAGACGCCCTCCGGACAACTGACGCTGAAAACACCGAGCGCATTCGTGGCCGGGCTCACGCCGCTGTTGGGCAGCGACATCGCGCGCCGTGAAGTGACCCGCGCGCTTGCCGACCTCGGCCTGGATTTTCAGGAACAGCGCGCGCAGCACATTCAACAACTGCGCATCCAGATCGAAACCAACCTGTCGGCGCTGCTCGGCCCCTCGCTCGCGCATCAGTTGCTGGAACGCTTCGTGCCGCGCCTGGCGCAGGAAAGCGGCGTGTCCGACATCGACTTGAACATGATCGAGTCGCAACTGGAAAGCTGGCCGGGCAGCCTCAGCGGCATCGCGCTGGACCTCGATGCGCTGCGGCGCCATCACCGCCGCATTCTGCAGGAACTGCCGATCGGCGTATGCTCGGTGGACAGGGAAGGCCTGATCATCCTGTGGAACAACGCCATGCGCGACATCACCGGTCTCGACGCCGTCGACTTCGTGGGGTTGCCGCTGTCCGCGCTGCCGCCGCCCTGGAACGCGGTGCTCGGCAACTTCGTGCAGCAGGAAGCCGCCGGCACCCAGCGCCATGCCACCCAGGTGGACGGCAGGCAGCGCTGGTTCAACCTGCACAAGGCCAGCGTGCAGCGCCCGCGCAACACGCTGCTGCGCGATTCCGATCCGGTGGACAGCGGCCAGGTGATCCTGCTGGAGGACCTGACCGAAACCAGCCTGCTGGAAGCCGAACTGGCGCACGCCGAGCGCCTGAGTTCGATCGGCCGGCTGGCGGCGGGCATCGCGCACGAAATCGGCAATCCCGTGACCGGCATCGCCTGCCTGGCACAGAACCTGCGCGACGAAACCTATGAACCCGACCAGCGCGAAATGGCGGAACAGATACTGCAGCAGACCCGCCGCATTTCCTCGATCATGAGCGCGCTGGTCAGCTTTTCGCACAGCGGCCAGCAGGCGGGACGGCCGCTGCACCAGGAAGCGGTGAACCTGCGTCAGGTGACCGAAGACGCCATGAAACTGCTGTCGCTGCAAAGCGACGGCAAACAGGTGCGGATACTCAATGCCTGCACCGGCGAGGTCTCCGTGCGCGGCGATACCCAGCGCATTCAGCAGGTGTTGCTCAACTTGCTGACCAACTCGCGCGACGCCAGTCCGAGCGGTACCACGATCAGTGTCACCGACAGTAGCAATGATGAGTCGGTAACACTGACCGTGACGGATGAGGGCGCCGGCATCCCGCCGGCCCTGCAAAAACAGATATTCGAGCCATTTTTTACCACCAAGGAGCCCGGCAAAGGCACGGGACTCGGCCTATCCCTGGTCTATAGCATTGTTTCCGACCTGGGAGGGACTATCCGTGTGGAAAGCCCAATTGATACCTTGAGTGACACCGGCACTAGGGTTATTGTTACGTTTCCCAGGCATCAGACGACATCCGAAACGCACGTGTAGCATCAATCGCAGTCAATTTTGACCGCCCGAGTCGGTACCATGACCAAGCTCTTGATCGTAGAAGACGAAGACATCATCCGTAGCGCATTGCGCCGGTTGCTGGAGCGTAACGGTTGCGAGGTCAGCGAGGCCCGCAGCGTTCCCGATGCCACCGACAACCACAACCTCGACGAATTCGACGTCATCATCAGCGACCTGCGCCTGCCCGGCCCTCCCGGCACCGACCTGATCAAACGCACACCCACCCCGGTGCTGATCATGACCAGCTACGCCAGCCTGCGCAGCGCCATCGATTCCATGAAGATCGGCGCCGTCGACTACATCTCCAAGCCTTTCGAACACGACGAAATCCTCAACGCCATCTCGCGCGTGGTCAACGAGGACATCAAGGCCCGCAACATCACCCGCCGCCACCCGCGCCCCAACGAGGAACCGGTGATCGGCATGATCGGCAGCTGCCCGCAGATGCTCGAGTTGTTCCGCCGCATCCGCAAGGTGGCGATGACCAACTCGTCGGTATTGATCCAGGGCGAATCCGGCACCGGCAAGGAACTGGTGGCGCGCGCCGTGCATGAAGCCAGCTCACGCCGCGATTCCAACCTGATCTCGGTGAACTGCGCCGCCATTCCGGAAAACCTGATCGAATCCGAACTGTTCGGGCATGAAAAGGGTTCCTTTACCGGCGCCACCTCCACGCGCACCGGGCTGGTGGAGGCCGCCAACAACGGCACGCTGTTCCTCGACGAAATCGGCGAACTGCCGTTGGATGCGCAGGCACGCCTGCTGCGCGTGCTGCAGGAACACGAAATCCGCAAGGTAGGCTCGGTGCAGTCGCAAAAGG
>Ga0182745_1000371_pt1 | contig 52724 bp, 37 predicted proteins | sample eDN3rd30CKraftBY_FD_128523 | JGI IMG/M metagenome (GOLD analysis project Ga0182745, IMG submission 128523) | Enriched backyard soil microbial communities from Emeryville, California, USA - eDNA 3rd pass 30_C Kraft BY (version 2) (version 2) | ecosystem: Environmental > Terrestrial > Soil >... | reverse complement strand
TCTCGATTGGTGAGCAGCAGCGGGTGGCCGTGGCTCGGGCCTTGGCCAACCAACCTCGCCTCTTGCTGGCCGACGAGCCGACCGCCAGCGTCGATCCCAGGAACCAGCAGCAGGTCATCGACCTGATCCGCGAAACCTGCGACGAAGAAAAGGTCGCTCTTCTGCTCGTCACGCATGCCCCGGAAGTCGCGAGCCAGTTCTCGAGAGCCGTTCAGCTCGAAGAGCTCAACAAGGTCGGGGCTCGCACCTAGTGCTTTGTCCGCGCAAAACGTTGGGGTTGGTCCGAACGTATCCATTCCTGGGAGCGCGGGCGTCCCCGTGCCTCGGCTGGGAGAAGGAACCGATTCGATGAGCCTGATCGCGATCGCCTGGCGTAGTTTGACCCAACGGGCCCTGGCCTCGGCGCTGACCGGATTCTCGATGGCCCTCGGGGTTGCCCTGGTCGTGGCGGTCCTGGTGACCTACCACGTGATCTCCGACTCATTTCAGCGGAGCGCGGGGATTGGTTACGACGTGATCGTGGGGGCCAAGGGGGGGAAGCTCCAGCTCGTTTTAAACACGGTCTATCACCTGAGCACCCCCGTGGAGAACATTCCTTACTCGGTGCTGCACGAGCTCAACGAGGGAAAATTCAAGCCCTATGTCACGCGTGCTATCCCCTATTGCCTGGGTGACAACTACCAGGGGCAGCGGGTTGTGGCCACCGTTCCCGCCTTGTTCGCCGAGACGCAGTATACCCCCGGCAAGAAGTATGCGTTTCACGAAGGAAGGAACTTCGAGGCGGACCACTATTTCGAAGGGGTCGTGGGGGCGCTTGCCGCCACGCGGACCGGCCTGAAGGTTGGGGATACGTTTCGCCCCACTCATGGCGTAAGCGACGACGGCCAAGGGCATGAGCACGACGCATTCAAGGTTGTAGGGATCCTGGAACCCACCGGCACGCCGAACGACCGAGCCATCTTCATCAATATCGAAGGGTTCTACCTGCTCGAGAACCATGCCAAACCCGTCGAGGCCTCGGAGGATCCGACCCCTCAAGATGCTCCTCAGGGCAACAACACCCCTCCTGACTCCTCCCTCCAAGCCTCGCCGCTTGAGAAGGGACACGAGCACGACGCCGTCAAGAAGGCTGATCATGATCACGACCATGACCATGAAGACCACGATCATCAGCCGCTACCGGAGGATCAGCGCGAGCTGACGGCGATCCTGGTGCGCACGTCTTCCCCCGTGGCGTCGATTCAGCTTCCCAACCTGATCAACGAGGGAACCTCCGCTCAGGCCGTTCTGCCGATCCGGGAGATCCGAGGGTTGTTCGACGCGATTGTGAGCCCGATCGAGACGGTTTTGCTGATCCTGACAGGGTTGATCGTGGTTGTCTCGGGAGTGGGGATCTTGGTGAGCATCTATAATTCAATGAACGAACGTAAGCGCGAGATCGCCGTGCTCAGGGCGCTGGGGGCGAGTCGGTCCACGGTGCGAACGATCGTTCTCCTCGAGTCGATTTTACTCTCTCTGACGGGCGGCCTGGTTGGCTGGATTGGGGGGCGTGCCCTGATCGCCGCGTTGAGCCCCTTGATCGCGGCCCGCACTGGAGTTGTGATCGGATTTCCACCGCTGATCCCCGCCGAACTCGCTCTCATTCCGGGACTGATCATCCTGTCGATCGTGGCTGGTTATCTCCCAGCCATGACCGCTTATCGAACGGATGTCGCGAAGGCGCTGGCGACCACTCCCTGAACACGCTTTTGAAAAGGCCAGCAGGCTCGATGAACCAGCAACGATTTTGATCTTCTTCGGTAGGAGAAGAATTGGCATGCCTTTTGTTATGATAGTGAGGCTTATCGACGGTTTTTCTTCTTCGTCAACGTCATTCGGATGAGGCAACCAGGAGCGACTCGATGGAGAACGACAGGCAGGTTCTAGCAGACGAGCCCAAGCCCGTCTCGCCCAAGGAGCTTCCAGACTATCGGCCGGTTAGTTCCGCCGCGACGATCAGCCTGTTCGTCGGGCTGTTCGCCATGCTGGCCGCGGTGTTGGTGGCCGACGTGGGAATCGCGACCTTCATTGGAGTGGCGATCCTTGGACTCTTGATCGGTCTGCGCGGGCTTTCCTCGATCAAACGCTATGACATGGCAGGCCTGGGTTTCGCGCGGGCAGGGCTCGGGTTGTCGGTCCTGGCGCTTTTCACCGGCGCGGGCGTTCATCTTTACGAGAGCATGACCGAGGTGCCCGAGGGGAGTGTCCTCATCACTTATGCGGCCTTGCAGCCCAAGGGGGGAGAGATGATCCCCGACTCGGCGAAGGCGCTCGATGGCAAGAAGGTCTTTATCAAAGGGTACATGTACCCTGGTGATCAGACCAAGGGGATCAAGGAATTCGTCCTGTGCCGCGACAACGGTACCTGCTGCTTCGGCGGTCAGCCCAAGCTCACCGACATGATCCAGGTTCAGCTCAAGGAACCGCTCACCGTCGATTTCCACTCGGGGCTGCGGCACATCGCGGGTAACTTCAAGGTTGAGCAGAGCATCGGTCCGAGCAGTGTCGGAACCGTGCTTTACAAGCTCGAGGCTGATTACGCGCGATGATGGCCCTTGGCCCCTGCCAGGCTGCCGGGCACGGTTGAATCACGTTCGTCGAGGGTATGTGTTCACGAGTAGAAATTTGGCGAACCCGTATTCGTAGGGTGTGTCAAGCGTCAGCGCGGACGCACCAATACCTGGGCAGGTCACGCACAAGACTACCGATTTTCCATCGACATCAGCGGGAACGCATCCACCCGCGCGTTTCAGTCGATGTGGTTGGTGCGTCTGCGCTGACGCTTGACACACCCTACGAATCCACGGATCGGCTGGCTTGTTTTAAGTTCTAACTCGTGAACGCGTACCGTTGAGGCATGAAGGGGGAGGCAAGTTTGCCCCCCCCTTTTTTTCTTTGCGCTGGGTCGTTCTTGGCCTTCGCCTTGAATGTCGAATCGGGCGGGGAGCCCATTCCATCAGGCTGAAGGGGTGAAAGGGGGGAGAATGCCTTTGACGTTGAGCTGGACCTGGTAAATCCGGTCCACCACCGTCAAGGTCAAGGTTCCGCTGTCCCGGCCGCGCCAGGCGAGGTTGGCGGGGCGCTTGGGGAGCGCGACGATTCCCAGGAGAGCGCCGCTTGGCGCGAACACCCAGACCCCTTGAGCGACCGCGACGTAAACTCTCCCTTCCTGGTCGACCTTCATGCCGTCCGGCCCACCAGGCTGGTCGGGGTCCATCGTGGCGAACAACCGCCCCGAGCCAGCGCGAAGCGTGCCGGAGGGCTCGACGTCAAAGGCTCGGACGTGATACCGACCGGTATCGCAGATATAGAGGGTTCGCTCGTCGGGAGAGAACGCCAGTCCGTTTGGTTTCTCGAAGTCGTCGATCAAGAGGGTTGGCTCGTTTGAGCCGTCGAGGAAATAGACCCCTTGAAAGTCGATTTGCTTGTCGTCGGCCGGAGCGCCATAGGCGGGGTCGGTAAAATAAATGAGGCCGTCCGAACGGCAAACCAGGTCATTCGGGCTATTGAGCCGCTTCCCTTGCCAGGTCTCGGCCAGCGTTTCCACCTCGGTTCCGTCCGGGTTCATCGCCGAGATTCGCCGGCCGTCCTGCTCGCAGAAGACAATGCGTCCGTCGCGCGCGAAGGTCTGGCCGTTGGCCCCCTTGGTTTGTTCTCTCAACAGTTCCACGGTCCCACTGGGAGCAAGCCGATAAGTACGCTGGGCCTTGAGATCCTGGAACAGCACGGATCCATCCGGATTCCAGAGTGGCCCTTCCGTAAAAACAAATCCTTCGGCCAGGATGCGAGGTGGTTCGCCAGCGTGGAGTAGAGATAAACCCGCGTCTCTCAAGATTTCGTTCATTGTCATTCCTTCCGGCATTGAGCTCCGTCGCGTCAACACGAGGGAACAAAGCCGGTCTTTCGAGAGATCGAACGGAAAAGGGACGAGGCGCGGTCCTCACAATCGAGGAACCTGTTTTGCGCCGGTACTTCAAGGTTAAGAGAGGTTGAGACCGAGAAAGGTACGAGTTGATGATGCCCTAAGCTGGCGAATCAATGCGCTCCTGGCTCCCCCTTAGAGGATCCAATGGTTGACCCTGGGCCGGGAAACCTGCACAATTTAGAGAGTAGGGTTAACTCGTCAACTTCTGTCGGACGATTTCCACTATCCTCCCTCGGATCGAGCAAGTATAGCGAGCGGTGGGTTGGGAGAGGTGATCCGACCGCGGAGCTTCGATTTGCACGGAACGCCGTTGCACCAGGTTACGTGAATCGGGGTTGCGTTAGCTTTTAGGTGCGGTTCCACTTGGAAGGTATCAGGTTACGCATCGCAACGCGGTGCGCGACGACCGCGGCGGCGGGATACTCTGGTGTATCCGCGTGGACTTCCGGCACGAGCATGCCACATCAATCGGTTTCGGAGGGTTCGCCCTGATGTCCTCGGGATCGGATTCCAGTAAGGCCCAAACCTTTTTTCAGTACGGCAACGACGCTGCTATGAAGCAGAACTTCGACTACGCCATCCAGATGTACAAGGAGGCGTGCAAACTCGATGTCGAGAACGTCCTGTACCGTCAGGCGCTTCGGGGGGTCGTGCGCAAAAAGTTTAACAACGACCCCGCGAAAGTCGGCCGTCTCGCCGGGGCCAGGAACCAGCCGATTCGCCTTCGCGCTCGCTCAGCCAAGGGGAAGGGGAACTGGAAATCCGTTCTCGAAATCTGCGAAGAAGCCTTCGTCAATAACCCCTGGGATACCTGGGCGGCTCGAGACGCGGCCGAGGCGGCCGAGAATCTCAACCTCAATAGCCTGGCCCAATGGCTGATCGAATCCGTGCAGATGCAGGCCACCGACGCGGATTTCTTTCGATTCGCCGCTCATATCCACGAGCTCAACGAGAGTTGGCCCAAGGCCATTGCCTGCTGGGAAAAGGTCAAGAAGCTCGACCCCAAGGATGAAAACGTAAACCGTCAGATCAATGCGATCTCGGCCCAGGCCTCCATCAAGCGGTCGGGAATTGGCGAGGCGATCGAAAAGCGGGACGAATCGAGGGCCGCGCAGGAATCCGCCGAGATCGAGGAGATCAAGGCCGAGAAGCTCACGCCCGAGGAGCGCTACCTCAAGGAGATCAAGGAAGATCCTACTCGCATTTCCCCTTACCTCCAACTCGCTGACATTTACAAGATGCGCAGCCAGCTCGAGGAGGCCGAGAAGGTTCTCGCGCGGGGGCTCGTCGCCAATAAGGACGATGCCAGCCTGGCGTTCGCACACGCCGAGGTCCAGATTAGCCGGATCCAGGCGAAAATGGAGGAATTCAAGAAGCGAATCGCCGAGCAGCCCAAGGAAGAGAAATACAAGCAGTCGCTTGCCAAGCTGACCGCGATGTTGAGCGAGTACCAGATTCGTGAGTATCAGAGGCGGCTCAAGCTGAATCCCGAGGAAGGGAAGCTTCATCTCGAGGTTGGTCGGCTGCTGGCCGAGTCCGGCAAGCACGACGAGGCCATCGCCGCCTTCCAGCAAGCCCGCTCAAGCGCCGACCACAAGGTGGAAGCGCTGCACCTGACCGGTTTGAGCTTCGAGGCGAAGGGGGTGCTCAAACTCGCCGAACGCTCTTACACCGATGCCTTGAAGGCGGCTGATCCGTCGGAGCAGATTCTGCTCAACGCGTTACATTATCGGCTCGGCCGGGTCGCCGAAGCTCAAGGCAACAAGCAGGTGGCCGAAGAGCACTACAACGAAGTGGCCGCGAACGATTACACGTACCTGGACGTTGCTCAGCGATTACAGAACTTGAACTAAGCCATCGATTCGTGCTATCCTCGCCCTTTCGCCAAACCTGGATTCCTTTTACTGGGGCCATGGTCGTTACCGGCAACTCCTAGCAACCGCTCGAGCCAGTCGGACCGTACCGATTAAGCCTTTCTGGAAAGTCAAATGCCGAATACGCCGTCAGCGATCAAGCGACTCAAGCAAAGCGCCAAGCGCCGGATGCACAACCGGATCACGAAGAAGATTATCAAGACCTACACCAAGCGAACCCTCTCCGGGGTCGCGGCCAAGGAGTTTGAGAAGGCCGAGGCCGACTTTCGCCTGACCGTGGCCAAGATTGACAAGGCCGGGGTCCGTCGGGTCCTTCACCCCAACACCGCCGCCCGTCGCAAGAGCAAGCTGGCCCGCGACTACAAGGCCGCGGTCGAGAAGGCCAAGGCTTCGGCCTGACACGTCTTCAAGTAGGCTCTCGAGGTATCAGTCCGCCCTTACTTCCGGCTGGTGTCCTTGACGATCGACCCGAGGTGAAGCGGCGCTCGAAGCTTTCTCCTTGGCTTGATTTACCGACGAGTGGGACGAGCCGAGGGCTCGGCGATGTCTACTTTCGACGAGTCCTTCGCCGCGATTGAACATGCACTGGCCGACCGCTACGGGCTCTCTCAACCAGGCTCGATGGCGTCGGCCAGTTCGTTTGAAGCCGCCTTGGAGGTGGTCCTTGGCCAATACCTGGCGCCGGTCAAGACGGCCAGGGCCATTGAGGCCCTCCGAGCCGAGGGCTTACTCGATCCCCAAGCTTTGAGCGACGAAGACCCCATTGTCTTACTCGACCTCCTCAAAGGGGTTGGGTCGGCCGTGCAGCCACGGGTCGCGGGGGCCTTGCTCAAGTTAGCCAACTGGATGGCGGCGAGGTTGGGTGATACCGAGGATCCCCTGCGCGACGTTGACTTCCTTTCCACCGAAGCCTTGCGCACGGAGTTGGCCGGCTTAAAAGGGATCGGTCAAACCACGGCCGACGCCATCGCCTTGCACGCGGGCGATCGCTCGGTTTACCCCGTGGACCGTCCAACCTACCGCATCCTGATCCGGCACGGATGGCTCGACTCGTCGGCCGACTACGAAGAAGCCCGCTCGGTCATGCAGCGACCAGCCCTTGACAACACGCCAGAGCGGCTTAAGACGCTCTCGGACTGGTTTGCGCAACTGGGACACGACTATTGTAAGGCCAGCGTGCCCAAGTGCGATCGGTGCCCCCTCCGGCCGTTCTTGCCGGAAGGGGGGCCATACGACCCAAGCGAATTCTGATACCGTTGCTCGCAACGGCAAGGCAACCAGGTTTTACTTGGGCGAGGACGTGGGAGCGGCGCCGGTCGGGGCCGTCGTCTGTGGAGGGGCGGGCTTGGGGCTAATCGATCCCGACTTCGGGACGGGAATCGACTGGTTCAAGAGGCTATCATCTTCCCCCTTCGACGCGGCCTCCGCCTTCTTCCTGGCGGCTTCCATCGTCGAGGCGCGTGAAAGCTCCTCGAGCAACTCCTTGGTCTTATCCTCGACCTCGACCCCCTTGGGAATCGGCTCGGAGAAGGCGGAGTCGGGGACGGGTTCACCCAGCTTCACGTCGGAGTAAACCATCTCGATCCGGGTGACGAGGGGCTTTTGCTTGGACGTGCTGAGTGCCCCCTGCCGGCGGCCATCGGGACCGATCGGCCTTGTATCCTCAAACAGGAGAGAGGTGTTCTGGCCAGCCATCATGACCTTGTACGGCCAGTAATCCTTCTCGCCCAGGAAGATTGTGATCAGGCTGGGGATGTATGAGGGAAGTTGCGCTGTCGGCGGGATCGGAGGGGTATTGGGAGGGGTCAAGGCGGCGTAATCGGTCCAATTTCCTCGGATGATCCAGACGGGGCGGCCGTCAAGCTCTCCCTTTTCCTTTTGATTGAAATGGACCGATTTCTTTAGCCCAGTCAGTAGGGCTTCCGGTCCACCAAACCCAAGCTTGGTGAGAATCGCGTCGCGCGTTTCTTCGCTTAGATCAGAATCCTTGATTTTTGTGAGAATGGCACCCGCGTCGAGTTTGCGGAAGCTCTTGGTCTCAAGGACCTGCTGATATTCCCAGAAGGTTTTTCCATCGCAGACCTGTTGCATAGTGCCCGACGCGTCGGGAAGGCCCACCACCTCGAGTTTGAGGGAGACCCGGTGCTCGGGTGCCTTGCGGTAGCTCCCCTTGATCTGAAATTTTTGATCGAGCATCACGACGTTTTGGCTGATCTCGGCCGAGACGCGCTGCACCTTCTCGATCTCTATGATTGCCTTGTCGAGCAGGCGCTCGGCCTCGGTCGGGGTCTTCGGTTCGGCCTTTTTCACCGAGAATCCGGCGTTCGGACCCTCGGGTGCCGGGGTTGGCTGGTTAGGCTGCCCATGGGTTTGAAACGACCCGATTAGCAGGGCCGCGACCAGGACCGCGGGGAAGATCCGATTTTTGGGCATGGTAGGGATGTAGGGCATTTCCTCAAGGGTCGGAAAGGAATGCCCGATCATATCGCTAGGCGTCAAACGACGCAAGTCCGGCTGAAGGGGCACGACCGATGCACGGCGGAGCTGTGCGATCGTTGCCTTGATGGGGCCGGCCTCTCTCCTTTCACTCCGATTGATCCAATCGAGTGACGAGAGGGTGGATTGTGATGTCATCACGATGGTGAGTTTCCCCGATCGGCGTTCGCTTTTGCTTTTGGCGACGGCCGGCCTCGGTCGCGGATGTTGGAGAATATCCATGCACACGATCGGTTTGCTAATCCTGGCGGCAGCCACCGCCGGAGACGGATACGGGTACAGTAAACCAGGTGTGGGGCTGAAGAAGCTGTTGCGTCCCGGTGTGGTGATGCACGCTCCCCCGCCTCCTGGTGGAATGCTTCCGGGTGGTGGTATGGGCGCGGCGGGTTGCGCCATGGGGCACCCTGGATGCGCGGGGGGCCCCGGTTGCTCAGCGGGGGGCCCGGGAGCGGGTGGTCCGGGCGCCGGCGGCGCTGACGCCCAGTCGGGCCGTCGGTTCCCGAATGTTCGGAGCCAGATCTACTTCCTCGACCCCGACACCATGAAGATCGGCTGGCAGACGACGACGGGTGGTCCGGACCGGATGTACCTGCCGGCGCAACTGACCGTCCCGGCTCGTTACAACTTCATGCAGGGGTACATCTATCGGCTCAAGCTGACCGATATCCCGGGCCGACCGGGGGTCCAGTTGTACCCGACGCTGGAAGTCGCTCCTTCCACGCCTGCCACCGACGCCTACCTGACGCACAACCCAATTCCGGTTCAGTTCACCGCGGAAGACTTCGACCAGGTAGTTGATGGCGGCAACTTCGTCACCAAGGTGATCTACCTGCCCGATCCCAAGTTCCAGGAGTTGGCGATTGCCGGAGTTGAGACCCTGGTCTCGACGCGGCTCGAGCCCGGTGTCGACCCGATTCTCGAAGCTGATAAGCGAGGAACCATCCTCCTGATCGTGCGAGTCGGTGCGATTGACCTGGAGATGCCCGGCTCGGGTGGATCGGTGCCGACCACGGTGATCAGCAACGGTGCCCCCTTGAACTCCAGCACGGTTCTGCCTCCTGGTACCCTGCCGCCTGGAACGCTCCCCACGGGTGTTGTCACGACTCCCGCGGTGGAAAACGTGCCGCTGGAGTCGGCCCCGGTTTCGCCGGCACCGCCCAGCAACTTGGCTCCCGCCGACGCCCCGGTGGAAACGGTTCCTCCACCCGCGAATCCTTGATCGGATTAAGTTGGAACTTGATCCTGGTCAAGGAGCATGGGCTCCAGCTTTAGTGGCTCACCATCACCCCCGGCGGCCGCGTCCTCGTACCGCGAACCGCCGGGGTTTTTGGTCCCATCCACGTGGAAGCAAGCGTTCCGAACGTTTGAGCGGAGCGGCGAAGTTGAAAGTAGAATCGTCCGCCGGGGTGCGACCACCTCTGTTCGAGGTTTGACAGTCATGGACCAGGTCGCCAATGGCGGAATGCGAAGCGGAATCCAGCCCTCGCGACTCGTTTTAAGAGAAGATCGCGTTTCCCTGGTCCATTGAATCAAGGATGAGAAGTAATGAGCCTTCAGGGAACCATTCGTCGCGCCGGGTTCCGGGCGGCGAGCCTCGCATGGCCGCTCGGGGTTGCGGTCGTGATGGCCCTGGGCCCGGGACGGGTCGAGGGGCAGGCCATACCACCCAACCCCCTACCGACCAATACGGTTGTTAACCCCGCGGCTCCCGCTTCGGGCGTTCCGGGCCCAGCCACTGGCGCCGAAGTCTCCACCCCGGTGAGCCCCGGGCTGAACGCGGGTCAGGTCGTTGTCCAGCCGGAGGTGGTGGGAGTTCCCCTGCTTCCCCCCGAGGTCCAGCTCGTTCGTTTTCATGCGTCTGAAGGGGCGAGGGTCGAGGTGCTTGGGCCCGCTCCCGAGCCATTTCAGTTCGCCGATCCCTCCGGCCTGGGCGGCGAAATCGTTGCCTTGAAGGTGGGCGTGGGGTATCGCTTGAGAATCAGCGGGATCCCAGGACGAGAGGGAGCCGAGCTCTACCCCGTCGTGCAGGTCATGGGGCACCTACATCGTCCCCAGGGGATGGATCCCGCCAAGTTCCCCATTCAGGTTGGGTTCGACGAGGACGACCTGGTCGACGCCGTGGACCACGGCCGACTGGTGACGCATGTCGTCTACCTGGAAGATCCCGACCAGGCCCTCCCCGTCCGGCTTCCCAAGGGGGAAATCCCCGTGGTCACGCTCACGCCTTCCGAAGAACCGCTCCGGGTGGGAGCGACTCTGGGACGCGTGATGGCGGTAGTGAGAATCGGCGGGCGCAAGCCAACTCCTGAAGAGTTGTCCGGGACGCAAATCTATGACGCGGCCGTCGAGTCGCTCGGGCCGGTGAAATGCCCATTCACAGGACCCCAGGGAGACCCTTGCCAGCTCCCTTGCGGGCCGGTTCGAGGAACGCCTCCGCCCCCCGGCCGCCCCTGGATACCTCGCGATGAGTTCCTCTGTGATGGCGGAGACCATGCCGAGCCGGCTCACTTCGGCGGCGATGGCGGTCTGCTCGGGATCGATCCGCGCGACGCCGTCATTCAGTTCTCCGATAGCTCCCGACCCCGGATCCTCCCCACGAACCTGGTTTGCATCTACGCCCCTCGATTCGCCAAGGTGCGAACGAGCGTTGGGCCGAACGAGGCCCTGACGGTGGAAGGTCCGAAACGGGCCGAGCTGGTCGAAGGGCAGGTTGCGCTCGAGGGCCGCCAGGGATCGAGACGCCTCACCAAGAACGAGGCGGCCGAGCTCAGCCGACATCGCGCCAGGGCCTCGGGCATGGCGGGGCGCGTCTTCGCCGGCGCTCACTCCGAGCTTCGGGTACTGGGTGGATACAGCTCGACGACTCACGTGACCCAGGGCCGACTTGTGCAAGGGGCCGTCACGGAGGCCAACCGCCAGAAGACGATCGGGCTGAGAGAAGAGACGATCGCCATCGGCATCAAGACGGCCGAAAGCGCCATCATCACCGGGATCATCGAAGGGGCCGGGCAAACGGTGATGACCTGGACGCCAAAGGAAACCGTGGGCGTCGAGGAGCCCCCCAACAAGCCGGGCCTGGCGGTGATCAAACGCGTCAGTGCCGGCGAGGCGGAGCAGGGAGACACCCTCACCTTCGTGATCCAGTACCGCAACATGGGCAACACACCCATCCGTTCCGTCTCGGTGATCGACAGCCTCCTACCCCGCTTCGAGTACGTGGAGGGGAGTGCCGAAGGACCGAAGGGAACGGTCTTCACGGCCGGCGAGAACAAGGCAGGCTCCGTCGAGCTCCGCTGGGACCTGCCCGGATCGCTCGCCCCTGGCTCGGAAGGGCACGTTACCTTCAAGGCGATCATCCGCTAATTCGGCGGACTTCAGCAATTCCCGTCGTGGCCTTATGCGACGATGAATCTGAACAGCGAGCCGGAGGCTTTTGGCCTTCCGGCTCTTTTTCGTGGAAATCGCTGAGGTTTTGCAAATCCGCTTTCCTGTACCAAAGGAATTGAATCGTTCCACATGGTCTTGTCCTGGATGATGGTGTGGAGGATTGGAGGTTGCCGATCACTCGGTTTTATCAAGGAGAGTGATGGCATTAGCACACGAGCTCTGATAAGTTGCCTGTTGTTTAACCGAGGTTAAAGTGGCATAATGACTGATTGCCGCTAGAAATCATGCCTTCAGTCCGAGATTGCACGCCTCGATAGATCAGCCTGCCAGCGTCACTGCGGAATCTTCCCCCACCGTGGTCCTCGTCGAGAGGTGGCCATGCTTCGCGTTCTGGGCGGTTCGAAGCGATTTTGCGATGGAATAACCCGGCGCGATCTGCTGCATGTCAGCTCGCTCGGCCTCGTGGGGCTTGGCCTGGGGGGCTCAAGCGCCCTGACCCGCGCGGCGGCGGCCGCCTCGCCCACGGAGGCTCTGTCCCCGGCTCAGTTCGGCAAGGCGAAGTCGTGCATCTTCCTGTACCTCTATGGCGCGCCGAGCCAGCTTGAGACCTTTGACCCGAAGCCCGAAGCGCCCGAAGAGATTCGAGGCGAACTGAAGTCGATCCCCTCGAATGTCCCCGGCCTTGATGTCTGTGAGCTTCTCCCACGCATGGCGAAGGTCATGGACAAGGTGACCGTGGTGCGTACCGTCTCGCACCAGTTCCCTTTGCACGGTGTCGCGTACGCCACCACGGGAATTCCCGCGATCACCGCTCCCATGGAGCTGAACCCGCGCGATCAGAACCACTGGCCTTATATTGGATCGGTGGTCGACTACGTCGATCGGCTCGCGGCGGGGGCCCAACTCCCCGAGATTCCCAACAACCTGGTCCTCCCCTGGGCATTCAGTAGCCAGAGAGTGGGGGAGGTCGCCCGCGCGGGGCCTTACGGCGGGTTCTTGGGCCAGGCGTTTGACCCGGTCTCCGCCGAGTTCGTGGGTAAGGCCACGCGCAAGGCCTCGAAGACGCTGGCCGGTAAGGAATGGAACGACCTGGAGCCTTACCGAGGCGTCACCCCCGAGAGCCGGTTCCGCCTCGGCGCGGTTTCGAGCCTGGGCCCCGATCTCACAATCGATCGGCTGGACCGCCGACGCACCTTGCTGGAACAACTGGAAGAGTCGCGCAGGGATCTTGACGCCGGCACCAACGGGTCGGGGATCGACCGTCAGCGCGAGATGGCCTACAAGCTTTTGGGGTCGGACAAGCTCCGCAATGCGTTTGACATCGGCCAAGAAACGTCGCGGACCCGAGAGCTGTATGGCATGACGCTCTTTGGGCAGGCCGCCTTGACCTCTCGCCGCCTGGTGGAGGCCGGCGGCCGGTTCGTCACCGCGTTCTGGGACGAATATGGTCTGGCCGGGACCGGCTGGGATACGCACTGGGACCACTTCCCTCGCATGAAAGATGAGCTCCTGCCCGGGCTCGACCAGACCCTATCCGGCCTCTTGATTGACCTCGACCAGCGCGGGATGCTCGACGAGACTTTGGTCGTCTGCATCAGCGAGCATGGCCGGACCCCCATTCTGAGCAAGGGACGCGGAGGCGGGCGGGACCACTGGTCTCGTTGTTACTCCGTGCTTCTGGCGGGAGGGGGGATCGCCCGGGGCAACGTGGTGGGCCGGTCGGACAAGATCGCGAGCGACCCGGTCGAGCGCAAGGTTTCGCCCAAGGACATCCTGGCCACGATTTATCACCTGATGGGGATTGACCCGGAGACCGAGTTGTCGGACCGTCAAGGTCGTCCATTGTCGTTGATGGCTGGCGGCATGGTGATCCCCGAGGTTTTGGCCTGAGCGCAGAGCCTCGATCGGTCACCACCAGCGGTCGGTCCTTCAAGAAAATCCCTTCTAGTCGTTTGAGAGTGGGGCAGGATGGCACTCGAACCCTATATCGACGCGCATTCGCATATCTGGACCCCCGACGTCGCCCATTACCCCCTGGCCAAGGGGTTCAAGGTCGAGGACATGATGCCCCGGTCGTTCACGGCCGAGGAGCTCCTCGCGCATTGCCGGCCGGCGGGCGTGGGGCGGGTCAACCTGATCCAGATGAGTTTTTATGAGTTCGATAACTCCTACATGCTTGACATGATCAAGCTGTACCCAGACCGATTCGTGGGGACGGGGATTGTCGACCCCCTGGAACCGAAGCCCGACGAGGCGATGAAGGCGCTCTTGCCCAAGGGGGTCCGAGCGTTCCGGATCGCTCCGAACTACAGCAAGCTTCCCCCCGCTCGCTGGCTCGAGCCCGAAGGGTACTCGGCCATGTTCGCCGCCGCCGCCCAGACGAAGCAGGTCTTGAGCTGTCTGATCAACCCGGATGCCTTTCCCGAGGTCGATCGGATGTGTACGCGATTCCCGGACACCCCGGTCATTATCGACCACCTGGGACGAATCGGTGTGAGCGGGACCGTCAACCCGGCGGAGGTCGAAGCACTCTGTGCGCTCGCCAAGCACCCGAAGGTGATGGTCAAGGTTGGAGCTTTCTACGCCCTGGGCAAGAAAACTCCTCCTTATCACGATCTTGCTCCCTTGATTCGCTCCGTGGTCAAAGCCTTCGGCGCGAATCGTTGCATGTGGGAGACCGACTGCCCCTTCCAGGTCGATGAACATAAATATCAGGATAGCGTCGACCTGATTCGCAAGGGGCTCGACTTCCTGACCGACGAAGACCGAAACTGGCTCCTCACTCGCACCGCCGAGAACGCTCTCTTCAAGCCCTTGGGCTAATCGCAAGGCCCGATTAACTTGATGGGTAAACGAATCGGGTCGCGTTCCGACCGTGGCCCACAAATCCAAAAAGGGCAAGGTGAAGCCGTCGCTTCGCCTTGCCTTTGTCGTGTGGTGGACTCGTGCGTGACTCGCGATGTTGGGCATCGGAGCCACGCGGTACGAATGCCGGTATTGCCTTAGCGTGGTTTCGCTCCTTGAACCATCCCCCCTGATCATCTTGTCGCTTGGAATGGGGCTTTTTCACTTCCAGCGGATGCATGCCGCCAAAGCCCGACGATCAGCCATACTGGTGCTGGCGGACAGGGTCATGGTTTCGGTTTGAAGGCACGACCTTTCTTGACCGCGTCTTGCACGCCGCCCGAAACGCCGCCATCGCCGCCCACGGCGAGAAATTGGAAGCCCTGCGCAAGACGCTTTTCGACTTCGCCTCCTCCGCAGAGGGTGCCAAGTGGGACCTTGGCTTCCTTCGCGGCATCGACGATCGTCTCGATGGCTTTCTCGACCGCCGGATCGCCCAGCGGCACGCCGAGTGAAAACGCGAGGTCGGAAGGACCGACGAACAGCCCGCTGATGCCAGGGGTTGCGGCAATGGCGCGGATGTTCTGGACCGCGGCGTCACTTTCGATCATGACCCAAAGCAGGAGCTCGCCTTGAGGGTCGAGCGGCCACAGGTCGGCCCGTTTGGCGTACTCGCCGCCCGGCAGCCCCCACTGCCTCGCGGCCCAACCGTAGCCAATGCCCCGTTTGCCCTGGGGCTTGTAGTCTGGCTCCCCTTTAAGTTGTGGAAATCGGCAGGCTTGTACCGTGGCCAACGCATCTTCGGCGGTATCGACATGCGGCACGACAACGCCAAGCGGCCCGAGATCGAGCACCTGCTTGATGACGAACTGCAACTGCTCGCGGCCGGCGGCGGGGACGCGAACGAGCGGCACGGTTTGAGTTTGCAAACCATTTTTCAGTACGTCGGCCTTCGCGGTCATACCGACGAGATAACTTTCGAGCCGTGTAGGATCGTACGGCGAATGTTCCAGGTCGACGATAACGAAATCTAACTTGCTACTGGCGATCGAGGCACCCGCGCGAAGGGAAACGTTCGAAGAGAAAATGCCGAAGGCCGGTCTCTTGGATTCCATCAGTTCGATGAACCGATTGATGCGTTTCGGCGCAGTCGGAGCCTCCTGCGCAACTGCTCCCGTGGTGAGCCAGATGACAAGACCAAGAGCAATGGCAACGGGCGACAACCAACCGACCCGCTTGGTTCTGGGCGATCGGCGTGCCGACGAGAGGAGGGGAGACAAGGCAATGAGCATTATGAACAGGCCTCGACGGTTAAAGGGTCCAGGGGGTGCGCATCGGGCGTGACAAGAACGCGTTGACCTCCGCATCGGGACTCCGCTCCTTAACGGGATCCCAGGCGAACTTGCGTTTCAGGACCTGAGCGGCGTTGCCCAGGATGCACAGGCTCGCCGTCGAGTGACCGGTCTCGACCGGTTGGATCGGATCACGCCGTGACTTCACGGCGGCCAGAAAGTTCGCGGCGTGATCGGAATCGACCTCGTTCCGCACGTGACCTCGGCGCCCCGGAACGCTCATCGGAAGATGAATTTCGTTCGGGCCGATGACGGAATCCTTCAAATTCTCGGGGTAGGTCTTGAGCGATCCGCCCAGCGTAATCTCCAGAGTCCCCTCGGTTCCCTCGAACTTCGTTCCCGACGACTTTTGCGTTTCGCACAGCAATTCCAGGCCATTGGCGTAGCGGGCTCGGAACGCCGTCTTCGAGGCCGTGGTAAACAGGCTTCCCTTCGGAAGGAATTCTGAGCCGGCATCGTCGAACTCGACAGGCGTCGTCCCGTCGAATCCCAACGCCCATTGGGCGATATCGTTCGTGTGGGCGCCGAAATTCGTGGTCTGGCCGTTCGAGTAATCGAGGATGTATCGCCAGCGAAAGAAGCAACGCTCCGGGTGAAAGGGAGCTTCAGGCGCTGGACCCTGCCACATCGCGTAATCAAAGCCGTCAGGGACGGGCTGTGGCTGCCAGCCGGGGCCGGGCCCTTTGAACGTGTTTGCATCGACGCCGGTTCGAACGAGCTTAATCTCACCGAGGCGTCCGTTGCGGACGAGCTCGCACGCATGGCGAACGGTCGGGCTCGACCGAAATTGAGCCCCCACCTGAAAAATTCTCCCCTCTTCACGGGCGACGGCCACCATCTTTCGCCCCTGCTCGATCGTCAACGCGAGCGGCTTCTCGCAATAGACATCTTTCCCCGCGCGCATTGCAGCGATCGCGATCAGGGCGTGCCAATGGTCGGGAACGATTATCACGACCGCATCAATGTCGTCACGCGCGATCAACTCACGGAAGTCGGAATAGGTGGCGCATCGGCTCACGATACTGGTCTGATTTTTTCGGGCGGCGTGATAATCAACCCATTGTCGCGCCGCGTCACGCCCCAAAATCTGCCCGGGGTAGTAGTAACCGGTACCGCTTCGGTTGACGTCGCACACGGCAACGATTTCGGCGCTTTCACAGGCCAGAAACGAAGGAATAACTCGCGTGCTTTGATGACCGCAACCGATGACCCCCAGCGTGACGCGATTCGAGGGTGCCTTCTGGCCAAAGACGCGACTCGGCAGGAATGTGGGATACGCAAAGGCCCCACCCGCGAGCGCCGCGGAACGCAGTAAATCGCGGCGCGACCACCTTTGCGCACCGTCTTGAGATTGGTCGTCCGTCATCTGATCGGCTCCTCATTTCCAATAAAAGAATGCGGTACCTCCAAGAGACGACTTCACACCTGGATGGACAGTGTAGCTTCACATGTGTCGGGGTGCGACAGAGACCTGTTAAGTACGAACTTGTAAACGCATCCAATATCCACGTTGGTTAGTCATGTCGGATGTGTCGTTGAGGAAGTGATTCGAGTGGGAAGTGAAAGTTGAAGCAGAGGCGCTGCGCGCGAAGTACCTTCTGATACCCGAGTCAATGAGGATTCGGTGAGGCTGCGAGGTCGATCAAAAGGGCAGTCGCATGACGAACTCAAGAGACGAGAGGACCGCGAGTCACGCTGAACAGGCGAACTCCCTTCGTCAGTTGGCGTTCCCTTCCAAGGCGTTCGAGGCCGCGCAAACGCTCCTGGAGCGGGATTGGGATGTTTCGCGCGCGTTGGTGGTGGGCTTGCTTTCAGGCGAGCTCGATACGCTGATCCCCGCCTGGATTGATCGATTGATTGAACAATTGATGCTGGCCCAGCGTGCGCAACAGGAATATGCCGAGGCCCTCGCGGAGGGACGCGACCTGCCGGCGATCAATCTCGAGCCGGTCATCGTGGCGAGCGAGCTGGTCAAGACGCTTCGCGCATCATCCGAGCGGATCGATCCCTACCTTGGCCCCATGATTGACAGGCTCGGGGCGCTCGATGATCAAGGTAATGAATATCTCATCAAGGCGATGGATCAGGCGGGGCCAGGGGTGAGAGGCGCGGTGCCGAAGCTTCTCCGATTGCTCAATCAGCGCGGTCGCACCTTGGGAAATGCGTCTCTTGCCCAGACGTTAGCCAATGCCAGTCAATACGATGACCGCGTCCTGACCAAGGTTCGTCGAATGCTCTCGAGTCCTCGCGAGCCGTCGCGCCTGGCCGCGCTTGAGGTGCTGGGCGAGATCGGGCCCGGCGCTCGGTCGGTCGCTGACGACCTGGTCGCGTTTCGGCGGGGGACTGAGTGTGAGCGTCGGTACATGCTTCATGCGCTCGCAAAGCTGGGAACGCCGTCGAGCGAACTTCTCGACGTGCTCCATGCGGCCATGTCCGACCCGAGTGGCTATGTTCGATGTAGCGCCGCCGCCGCGATTGGAACCTTAACCCCGAAACCTGCCCGGTTTGTCCCCTTGTTGATCGAGGCCTGCGACTGGACCGAATTCTTGCACGATGAGAGTCTCCCTGAAACCGCGATCGAGGCTCTCGGTTGCTATGGCGAAGACGCGGCTGAGGCTTTGCCGCGTCTTCGCCAGTTCCTCGAAGGGCCCCTCCGAGGCCGATCGGCCAATGCCGATATCGTGCGCGAGGCCCTGTCACGCATCACCCGTGAGCCGACTCCCGTCACCTCGCCCGCGCCCGGTCGACGTCGGGCCGAGCCTATCCCGGTTGAGGAGTACCTCTTCCCGGTTCAGCAAGATGGCAAGCTCTGTTATCTCGATCGAGACGGATGCATTGTTCTATGCACGAAATACTCTTATGGCGAGCCCTTCAACGACGGGCGAGCGATCGTCCACGATGAAGACGGAGGGGCGTTCGTCATCGACCGTCGGGGCTTCGAGGTTTTCCGCAGTGGTTGGGATGAGATCCGTCGATTCTCCGAGGGGTTCGCCCCGGTCTCAATCGGCGAGAAGTGGGGCTTCGTGGATCGGGACGGAAACGTTGCCGTTGAACCTCAATACGACTCGGTCACCCGATTTAGCGAGGGACTGGCGGGCTTCGAGGTCGGACGCGAGGACGTTTCGCTCGGAGAGGGGATCTCTCTGGACCGCCCAGGCCAAAGAGGATTCATCGACCATTCGGGAAAAGTGTTGATTCCGGCCGAGTGGGCCGACGCCTGTCCCTTCAAGGAAGGGCGGGCCCTTGTTTGCACGGGGGGGACTTGGAAATCGGGCGTCCTTGGTTCAGAGATACCCGTCCTCTCCAACCGGAAGCATGGTTTTATTGATCAGGGAGGCCAACTTGTCATCCCAGGCCGGTACGACCTGGTGTCCAGCTTCTCGGGTGGTCGGGCCATGGTTCAGATTGGTGATGGCCTCGTTCGGGCGAGATATGGTTATGTCGATGTAAAGGGTGACGAAGTCATTCCGCCCAATTTTAAGTCGGCCAGCGACTTTCACGAGGGGCTGGCCGTGGTTCAACGACGCGGTAAACGTTGGCGAGATTGGAGTTGTGTGATCGATCGCGCGGGGACGATCGTGGGGGAGATCCCCTTTCAAATCTTCGGCGCTTACTCCGAGGGCCTTTTCGTGGCCTGGTCGGGTGAGGCGTTTGGTTACCTGAACGTTCAAGGAGAATGGGTGATCGAGCCACAGTTTCACCAGGCCAACCCCTTCGAGCACGGGTTGGCCGAAATCCAACACGGTGACTGGTACGGGCTGATCAATCAGGAGGGAAAGTTCGTCTGGGGACCCACCACCGAGGGAGGTTTGAATCACGTGATCGAATCGGAATGGTTTTGAGTATTATTGAATTGTGATTATTATAATATATGGATAAAAAATTTTCATGGCGTGAATTCGTCCGAGTTCTGGGGGGCGTGAGTTGGCGGCCTTCCGACGCGGTCGCATGACTCGAGTGGTGGTGGCACACGACTTGCTGGATGGTTTAATGATGTCGTCATGACTTCACCGGCAGGCAATGGTGGATGTTGCGAGGGGAAGTCCCGTTCGCGAACGGTGGGCGCAACGCGGACGAGACATGCCCAGGCGTGTCTCTCACCACATCGTTTGATCATCGGCGAAGGGGTGGATGGGACCTTCCCGTTTCGGCTTCGGGGCGGATTGGAGGATGGACGAGGCGAGCCGTAGGTCGGCCTGTGAAGTGATCTTGATGTTGAGCCTGGAGCTTTCGACGACTTTACAAGGGTGGCCGATTGCCTCGACGAGTTGGGTGTCGTCGGTGACCTCGGCTCCGAGCGACGCGCGGTTGGCGTAGGCCTTGCGAATCAGGTCGAGGCGGAAGACCTGGGGCGTCTGAGCCAGGTAGAGGTCGTGGCGTGGGACGGTGCCGGTCGTCAGCCCGTCGGTCCCGACACGTTTGATGGTTTCGGCGACGGGAGCCGCGAGCAGCGCGGCCCCATGTTCGCGCGCGGCGGCGAAGACCTCATCGACCTGAGACTTGAGGAGGCAGGGCCGCGCCGCGTCGTGGATGGCGACGTAATCGCAGTCGGGGGAAACCGCCTCGAGGGCCCGGGCGATCGAGTCGGACCGCTCCTTGCCCCCTTCGATGACCTTGATGTTCAGTACGGCCAGATTCGCGTGGAAGCGATGCTCGAACCGCTCGCGGTCTTCCGGGGCGATGACGACGAGGATTTGGCTCACGTCATCTCGGGTCACGAACGGCTCCGCGGCTCGGAGCCAGACCGCTCGGCCGTCGAGCTCGGTGAACACCTTCTTTTGCTTGCTGGAGCCGAATCGACTTGATCGTCCCGCGGCCGGTAAGATAACGGCGAACTGACTCATGGTCGGCTCCTTGTTGGCAAGGGACTTCATGGGGGAGGGATTCCGACCCACTTCGGACCTGCTCGCGTTCAGCTAGAATGGTGGTCCCGATCGCCTCCGTTGTCAACGCCGCGACGGTCCGCCCAATCTCGACTACACTTGGGAAAGAGCGGGCGCGTTCTCGCCCCGGAATTGCTCCGAGCTGAGCGTTTCAGTCGTGACGACGGGTTGACGGAGAAGGACGGACTCGGGTCAAGCTCGAAGGGTACGGGGCTTGATCAAGGGTGGACCCCGAGGGGAATGAGTAGCCATGGAATGCTTGGGACCAGAATGCGCTTCGATGCTCCTGGAGTGGCTCAAACAGCGCCTTCAGGCCAATGGAACAGACTCCTCAGTGGTCTCGAGCACCAACGCGACTTCGGCAGGCTTGGCCCAACGCTCCGGAGAACGCCAAGGGAGTCTCTGGACCAGTGTGGCGTATCAGGACGAAGCCCCCGCGATCCGATCGGCGGAAGAACTGGATGGGGCATTTGAACATCTTCATTACGCGGTCTTTCGCAGGTATCAGAACCAGTTGACTCGCGCCGAGCGTGCGCGGCTTGATAACACGATTCGCAACGCTCTGTTCAAAATCGAGCGTTACGTGGAACGGCTTGAAGGCGAGGCGCAAGGTCGGGTTGAACGCATGCTGGAAGACGTGCGCAAGGAAGTGCGCGAGGCACGCGAAAAGTCGGAGCGCATCCGGCTTCAAGCGAAACGCGCCGACCTGAAGCTCGCGCAGCTCGGCACCCTCTCACCGGAGGGGTTCGAGGAGTTCGTCGCCGAAGTCTTCGAGGCACTCGGGTACGAGGTGGAGGTTGTTGGCGGGACCGGCGACCAGGGGGCTGACCTGCGCGTCAGGCGCGAGGGGCTGTTGGGGGTGGTCCAGTGCAAGTACCATAGTCGAGGGGTGGTCGGATCGCCCGAGCTCCAGAAGTTTCTCGGGACGGTCCACCACACGCGAAGTCACAAGGGCTTTTTCGTCACAACCAGAACCTTCAGCCTCGCGGCGGAGAAGTTCGTGGCCGACCATCCGATTGAGTTGATCGATGGCCCTCGGCTCGTCGAGCTCGTTCAGGAGGCGATCGGCCCCGGGGCTTCCAAGGAGCCCGATCCCGTCTGGTTCTGATCGCCATCTTTTTCTGTGCAGGCTCAGCTCAGGGATCGCTAAATAAATATGTCGGAATCGTCGGCTTTTGCAATTGCGTGGTCTTTTCTCTCGAAGGGTTCGGCGTAAAATGATCGTCAGAGGGAGCAATCGCTACCTCTCAAATCTGCCGGGGAATCATTCTCCGGCCCTGATGTTCAAAGGACGAAGGAATAAACTTGACTGAGGATGGTGCCACGGTTTAGCCTGATTTCGCCCAAGAGGAATCCGCGAATCACGTGGTGATCCTCAGCCAAGGAGGGTATAGATGGCCATCCGCAATCCAAAGGCGTCGCTCCATTCCTTGGAGTTGCCCAACGAGTTTGAAGACTTGTCGGGATTGCTTGAGTCTGACCTCAAGGTGATTGTTTCGGCCCTGTCGGATCGGGCCAACGAGCGACTCCTTTTGACCCGTCGCGAGTCGCAGCATCTCCAACGAACGCTCTGGAATAGCCTGACAAAAGCAATCAACGACGCGGTCGAGCCGCTCACGGCGGACCGTCGCTGACGGTTGCCATCGTCCAGGTTCCGGACGTCGCGTTCTCCCTTTTCTCTCCCATCGACCTGGCTAAATCGTACATGACACGAATGCGTCGAGGTTGAAAAGACCGCTCGACATGGTTCTCGTGGAATCCTCATCGTCGCTTCGCATCGTACTGGGTGTCACTGGGTCGGTGGCTGCCATCCGAACCCCCGCGTTGTACTCGAGCCTGCGCGGGAAGGGACACCAGGTTCGCGTGGTGGCGACGGAACCCGCTCTCCGTTTCTTCAAGGCCGAGGAGCTGCCGGTCGATTGCGCGGAGCCCTCTGGCCAGGCCGTCTTCCGCGACGCCGACGAGTGGAAACTCTCGGGAGAATCAGGGTTTTATCAACGAGACGACCCCGTCCTGCACATCGAGTTCCGGAAGTGGGCCGACGTACTGGTCGTGGCTCCGCTCGATGCCAATACCCTGGCGAAATTCGCGCTCGGACTCTCCGACAATTTCTTGACCTGCCTGTTCCGTGCCTGGGATTTTGAGAAGCCCGTCATCCTGGCGCCGGCCATGAATACGTTGATGTGGGAGAGCACGGTCACCTTGCGCCACCTCCGCCAACTGCTGGCCGACCGCGCCGAGGCCCTTGGGGTTCAGCCCGTGGATCAAGTCCGATGGACGCTCGACGACATGCCGCGGGCCTTTGCCAAGCAGGTCCCCAGGCTGGTCCTGGTTCCTCCCCAGGCGAAGCGCCTGGCCTGCGGCGATATCGGCACGGGGGCCATGGCCGAAGTCAGTATCATCGCCGAAGCCGTCTTTCAGTGGCAGCGTCAGGTGAATCAAGATTTAGAGGTGTGAGGGCTTGATCAAGGCCGAGAAATGCATTGGCCTGGTGAATGCTCATCTCAAGAGAAAAGAGAATCACCTGGCCCAAGGGCTGTCCCCGGGCCAGGTGATTTTGGTTGAGCTTGTGTTCGACGGCAACCAATCCCTTGATTCGATCAACTGAAGGGGCGTGCGCCGTTGCCGAATTCGAGCGGCTTGGGTAGGAACGACTCGCCCATCAAGTATTCGTCGATCGCGTGGGCGGCCTGTCGCCCTTCGGCGATGGCCCAGACGATCAGGCTCTGGCCACGGGTCATGTCGCCCGCGGTGAAGACCTTGTCGACGCTGGTCCGCTTGTCGGCCCCCGCCTGAACGTTCCCCATCCGGTCGAGCTCAACACCAAACTGCTCGAGCATCCCCTTGCGCTCAGGGCCGACGAAGCCCATGGCCAGGAGAACGAGGTCGGCGGGGTATCGTTTCTCGGTGCCGGGGATCTCAACGAACTGTGGCCGGCCGTTCTCGAACTTCATCTCGACCCGAACGGTTTCGAGTGCCGTCACGCGGCCGTTCTCGCCGACGAATCGCTTGGTGTTGATCGCGTACTCGCGCTCGCCTCCTTCTTCGTGCGCCGAGGAGACCCGGAAGATGTTCGACCACTGGGGCCAGGGGTTGCCCGGCGTCCGCGCATCGGGGGGGCGTGGTACGATCTCGAACTGGTGGACGCTCTTGCAGCCGTGCCGGTGGGAGGTCCCCAGGCAGTCGGCTCCGGTGTCGCCACCGCCGATGATGATGACGTCCTTGCCCTGGGCGGAGATGAAGTCGGCATCGCTGATCTGGTCGCCGGCCACCCGCTTGTTCTGGAGCGGCAGGAACTTCATGGCGAAGTGGATGCCGTCGAGCTCTCGTCCCTCGATCGGTAGGTCACGCGCCTGGGTTGCACCGCCGCACAGGCAGATCGCATCGAAATCGGCCAGAAGTTGCTCTGCCTGGATATCAACACCAATGTTAACTCCAGGGCGGAACACGACCCCTTCGGCTTCGAGCTGCGCGAGGCGCCGGTCGAGGTGATGCTTCTCCATCTTGAAGTCGGGAATGCCGTATCGGAGCAGTCCCCCGATCCGGTCATCCCGTTCAAACACGGTAACGCTGTGTCCGACGCGAGCCAACTGCTGGGCCGTGGCCAGGCCGGCGGGACCAGAGCCCACCACGGCCACCTTCTTCCCGGTCAGGGTTTTTGGGGGGAGAGGAGTGATCCACCCCTCGGCCCAGGCCTTCTCGATGATGCTCGCTTCCACCTGCTTGATCGTGACCGGGTCGCTATTGATCCCGAGCACGCAAGCGGCTTCACACGGAGCGGGGCAGAGCTTGCCGGTGAACTCCGGGAAGTTGTTGGTCGCGTGCAGCCGCTCGATGGCCGAGCGCCACTGGTCGCGATAGACCAGGTCATTCCAATCTGGGATCAGGTTGCCGAGCGGGCATCCCTGATGACAGAACGGAATCCCACAGTCCATGCAGCGCGAGCCTTGAGCTCGGAGCGACTCATCCGGGAACGGGTTGTAGACCTCGAGGTAGTCATTGACCCGATCCGGAATCGGACGGCGAGTCGGGAGCTCTCGAGTGATTTCCATGAAACCAGTTGGCTTACCCACCGCTCACCTCCACTTCCAGCTCCTTCACCCGGTTGGCTTCGGCTAGTTTTTTCTGTTCATTGAGCACCCGGCGATAGTCGACGGGCATGACCTTGACGAATTTGCTCACCGCCCACTCCCAGTCGCCCAGGAGTCGGGCCGCCACCTTGCTGCCGGTGTATCCGGCGTGCGAGAGCAGGAGGTCGCGGATCAGGTCGATGTCTTCCTGGTCGCGGAGCGGCTCCAGGTCGACCATCTCGAGGTTGCAGCGCTGGGGGAACTCGCCGGCTTCATCCAGGACGAACGCCGCTCCACCGCTCATCCCCGCCGCGAAGTTACGCCCGGTTGAGCCGATGATGACCGCGACTCCGCCGGTCATATATTCGCAGGCATGATCACCTGTTCCTTCGACAACCGCCTTGGCCCCGCTGTTGCGAACGCAGAACCGCTCGCCCGCCCGGCCTCGGAAGAAGGCGAGTCCAGAGGTCGCTCCGTAGAGCGCCACGTTCCCGATGAGGATGTTCTCCTCGGGAACGAAGGTGGAAGTTTTGGGCGGGTAGATGATCAACTTGCCGCCGGAGAGACCCTTGCCCACGTAGTCATTGGCGTCCCCTTCGATCGTGAGGGTCATCCCCCGCGGAACGAACGCGCCGAAGCTCTGGCCGGCCGACCCATTGAACTTGATCTTGATGGTGTTGTCGGGCAAGCCCGCTCCACCATACTTGCGGGTCAGCTCGCTTCCCAGGATCGTGCCCACGGTTCGGTTGACGTTCTTGATCGGCAGCTCGAGCTCGACCGGAGTCCCGGACTCGAGCGCCGGGGCGGCCAGCTTGAGAAGCTGCTGGTCGAGCGCCTTGTCCAGACCGTGATCTTGATCGAACAGCCGGCGTACGCCCACTTCGGGTCCCACCGGCGGACGATAGAAGATCTTGCTGAAGTCGAGCCCTCGAGCCTTGTAGTGGTCGATGGCGGACTTCATGTCGAGCAGGTCGCTTCGGCCGACCATCTCGTCGATGGTACGGAACCCGAGCTCGGCCATCAGCTCGCGCACCTCCTGGGCGACGAACTTGAAGAAGTTAACCACATGTTCGGCCTTGCCGTTGAACTTGTCGCGCAGCTTGGGGTTCTGCGTCGCGATTCCCACGGGGCAGGTATCGAGGTGGCAGACCCGCATCATGATACAGCCCATGACCACCAAGGGGGCCGTCGCGAAGCCGTATTCCTCCGCTCCGAGCAAGGTGGCGATGACCACGTCGCGCCCGGTCTTGAGCTGACCGTCGGCCTGAACCACGATCCGGTCGCGCAGGCGGTTCAGAACCAGGGTCTGCTGCGTTTCCGCCAGACCGAGCTCCCAGGGGATGCCGGCGTGCTTCAGGGAGGTCAGCGGGCTGGCTCCCGTGCCGCCGTCGAATCCGCTGATCAGGACGACGTCGCTATGGGCCTTGGCGACCCCCGCGGCGACCGTGCCGACACCCACCTCCGAGACGAGCTTGACGTTGATCCGCGCCCTGGGGTTGGCGTTCTTCAGGTCGTGGATCAGTTGCGCCAGGTCTTCAATCGAGTAGATGTCGTGGTGCGGAGGAGGGCTGATCAGGCCCACGCCCGGCGTGGAGTGGCGGACCTTGGCCACCCAGGGATAAACCTTGTGGCCGGGGAGTTGCCCCCCTTCACCAGGCTTCGCCCCCTGCGCCATCTTGATCTGGATCTCATCGGAGTTGACCAGGTATTCGCTGGTCACGCCGAACCGACCCGAAGCCACCTGCTTGATGGCGCTTCGCTTGCTGTCTCCGTTCGGCAGTGGGGTGAACCGGATGGGATCTTCGCCCCCTTCGCCGGTGTTGCTCTTGCCGCCGAGCCGGTTCATGGCGATGGCCAGGGTTTCGTGCGCCTCGCCGCTGATCGACCCGTACGACATGGCGCCGGTGGCGAACCGCTTGACGATCGACTCGATCGGCTCGACCTCGTCGATCGGCACGGGAGTGCAGTCTTCGTTTTTGATCCGGAACAGGCCGCGGAGCGTTCCCAGCCGTTCGTTTTGGACGTCGACTCGTGAGGTGTAAGACTTGAAGATGTCATAGCGACCAGACTGCGTGGCGTGCTGGAGCCGGTAAACCGTCTCCGGGTTGAAGAGATGGAATTCTCCATCTCGACGCCACTGGTACTGGCCCCCTTCTTCGAGCATCGGCAGGCCGACCTCGCGAGGGTTGTACGCCAGCCGGTGATGACTGAGCGTTTCCTCGGTCACCTCGGCGAGGCCGATCCCCTCGATACGCGTCGCGGTCTTGTCGAAGTACCGGTCAACGAATTCCTTGTTCAGTCCGATCGCCTCGAAGATCTGAGCTCCTCGATAGCTCTGGATGGTGCTGATGCCCATCTTGGACATCACCTTCACCACCCCCTTCTTGATCGCCTTGGTATAGCGATAGACCGCCTCGGCATGATCGACCTCGGGCTTAATCAATCCCTGGTTGATCATGTCATCAAGCGTCTCGAACGCGACGTAGGGGTTGACCGAGCCTGCCCCATAGCCGAGCAAGAGAGCGAAGTGGTGGTTCTCTCGGGCGTCTCCGCACTCCATGACCAGGCCAGCCTTGCTACGCAAGCCCTTGCGCACCAGGTGGTGGTGAAGGCCGGAGCATGCCAGTAACGAGGGAATGGGAGCGTTCGTGCGATCCACGCCTCGGTCGGAGAGGATCAGGAGGTTCGCGCCATCCTCGATCGCCTCGACCGCCTTGTCAAACATGACGTCGAGGGCACGCTCCAGGCCGGCGGCCCCTTCGCTCGCGGGGAACAGAATCGGCAGTAAGGCCGATTTGAAACCACGCCAGCCGTCGAGCTGCTTCAGCTTCGCGAGGTTGTCGTTATCGAGGATCGGGGTATCGAGCGCGATCTGGCGGCAGCTTTCGGGCTCGGGCTGGAGCAGGTTCTTTTCCCCTCCCGCTCCCGTGAAGACCGAGGTCACCAGCTCTTCGCGGATCGCGTCGAGCGGTGGATTCGTGACCTGAGCGAACAACTGCTTGAAGTAGTTGAACAACGGCTGAGACCGTTCGGACAGCACCGCCAAGGGGGTGTCGGTCCCCATCGACCCGATCGATTCCTCGCCGTTATTGCCCATCGGCCCGAGGATGTACTTCAGGTCTTCCAGGGTGTATCCGAAAGTCAACTGTCGGTGCTGCAACGTGTCGTGGTCGGGCCCTGGGACGTGCGGGGCCTCGGGCACCTCGGCCAGCGGCACCATGTACTCCGAGAGCCACTTGCCATAGGGCTTGGCCGAGGCGATGGCGTGCTTGAGCTCCTCGTCATCCACGATTCGACCTGCTTCGAGGTCGACCAGGAACATCTTGCCTGGCTCGAGCCGCCCCTTCATCACCACGTCTTCGGGAGCGAAGTCGAGCGTTCCCACCTCCGAGGCCATGATGACCAGGCCGTCCTTGGTCACCACGTAGCGGCTCGGACGCAGACCGTTCCGGTCGAGTACCGCGCCGATGTTCTTGCCATCGGTGAACCCGATCGAGGCCGGGCCGTCCCAGGCTTCCATCAGGCAGGTGTGATAGGCATAGAAATCTTTCTTCACCTGAGACATGGTCTCATGGTTTTCCCACGCTTCGGGAATGAGCATCATCATTGCGTGAGGGAGGCTGTAGCCCGACTTGACGAGCAGCTCGACCGCATGATCAAGACAGGCCGTGTCGCTGAGGCCTTCTCGAATGATCGGCAAGAGCTTCTGCACGTCGCCTGGCTCGTACAGGTCCGACTCGAAGAGCGCCTCGCGGGCACGCATCCAGTTGATATTGCCGCGTAACGTGTTGATCTCACCGTTGTGAGAGATCATGCGGTACGGGTGCGCGAGCTCCCAGCTCGGGAAGGTGTTGGTGCTGAACCGGGAGTGGAACAGGCAGAGCGAGCTGGCCAGCAGAGGGTCGTTCAGGTCATCAGCGAAGTATTCACTCACCTGGTCGGGAGTGAGCATCCCCTTGTAGACCAGGGTCCGGCACGAGAGGCTGGCGAAATAGAAGAACGTATGATCATCGAGGCCGGATTCAATAATGCGGTTCTCGAAGACCTTTCGAATCACGAACAGCTTGCGTTCAAAGCGGTCTGCGTCGGTGGCTTTGGGCCCTCGGCCGATCAAGGCATGGTAGACGGTCGGCTCGACCGATTTGGCTCCCTCGCCGAGCGTGGAGTTCTCAGTCTTGAGCTTGCGCCAGCCGAGGAAGACTTGTCCTTCTTCCGCGACGATCTGTTCGAAGAGCTTCTTACCGAATTCTTGCTGGTGAGGGTCGGGCGAGGTGAAGAACGCGCCAACGGCATAGTGTTCTGGTTCCGGCAGCTCGATCCCAATCGCTTTGCAACGCTCGGCGAGGAACGCGTGGGGAATCTGAATGAGGATTCCCGCGCCATCGCCCGTGTTGTCCTCGCAGCCCGTCGCGCCCCGGTGGTTCAGGTTGCACAACGCGGTGAGGCCATCACGGACGAGCTTATGCGACTTACGCCCCTTGAGATCAACCACGAAGCCGACGCCGCAGCTATCATGCTCGTGCTGAGGGTCATACAGGCCCTGCTGCTTTGGATACCCAGAATACATTGCCTTCTCTCTTCTCCACGGCATACCCGTGATTTCGAACCGTCGGGATCGTTCGCGCTGGCTCGCTTCCGTTAGGGTTGGGCCATCGCGACCCCAAGGCTTCCCACCCCGCCTGACCAGGGCCGACAACCTCAAGGATTCTTCTCAACAAAAGATCAAACTAGGATATTGCGTCGAGATGTCCGTTCTGACTGGCACCCGCCGAAGCCGGCGTGGGCGTGCCCATTTCGGTTGACGTCAAGAGTTTGAGAAATCGTGACGCCGTCAGGCCGAGTTGATGGCTTCGCCGGCGGATGATGGCCAGCGGGCGCGTCAACGGATGAGAAAGGTCCTGGCCGATCAGGCGAACCGCGGTGAGAGAGCCCGCTTTCACCTCTCGCGCCAGGGTGGGTTCCGGTAGGATGGCGACCCCCGCCGGAATCTCAACAGCTCGCTTGATGTTCTCGATGTTATCGAACTCGAGCGAGACCCGAACTTGCACGTCGTGGTGGCGAAGGAATCGGTCGATGGCGCGGCGGATTGCCAGGTCGGCGTCGAACGCCACGAAGGCCTCCCCGTCCAGGTCGGCAACCGAGACACTCCCGTGTTGCGCGAACGGATGCGACGGGTGGACCGCGAGCACCATCTCCTCTTCTCGCCAGGGGACAATGCTGAGCTCGGTACTTTTCCGCGGAAACGAAATGAGCCCGAGCTCCGCTTCCTCCAAGATCACGCTCTCCACCACACGCGTGGGGTGGAGATACTCGAGCTGGACGTTGGCCCCTGGGTAGCGTTCCCCAAAGGCCTGGACGTACATGCTCATGTGATTAAGCCCAACCGAATAAATCGACGCCACTCGCACGGTGCCGACCACGTTGTGGTCGTCCTCCAGCGTCTTCACTCGGTTTTCGATCTCGAGGTAGCGACCAATCAACTCCTTGCAGCCCTCATAGTAGATCTTCCCGTGGGGAGTCAATACCCAGGGGCGCTTGGAACGATCGATCAGCTTCTGCCCGAGCCGTAGCTCGAGCTGATGCACGGCCTGGCTTGCGGAAGATTGGGAAATCCCATTCTCTGCCGCACCGCGCGAGAAGCTGGCCCATCGGACCACGTCGCAAAAGATCTTCAACGCCTCAAGCTGCATGCTTCACGCCTACGCGTATCGAAACCTCGATACTGGGTTCAAGGAGTTATCGGAATTCATAATACTAAACCGACTGGCGTATCGTATCGTCAAGAGAGAACCTCAAAAAAAAGAAAAAAGAAAAGAACGGAAAGTCTGGCTCCGTCCAGGCTTTCGGACTTCTCCCGTAAGGAGGGTCGATCCGATGGAATGCGATATTAGAGAATCGTATTCGAGGTTGTATTAGAAAAACCAATACAAGGTGGTGGCGAGGCCGGTCGGCCCTGTTCCGACAATGATGTTCAGCTCTGTTCGAGTTCGAACTCCCGATGTCGGGATCGGCATGGAACCTCATCCGAGTGGACAGCGCGACGGTACACGGTTGAAGCTCGCGTGGCTTGGCGTTGGTAGGGACCGGCGTGTCATTGACGGACTTGGAGCCTGGCCAGACAGAGACCGAGCGCCGGTACGCTTTGATATCAGATGCCTGAGTACGCCAATGGTTCAGCGCCCACGCGAAAAGCCGGAGTAAGCTGATGTGGGGAGTCAGCGGCGAGGAGGTGGTGCGACGCCCGCGGGGCGATGGGTCCGCAGGGCGGCAAGGGTTGCGGCCATGTCGTCGGGCAGGGGGGCGTGGAGCGCGAGTTCCTCTCCGGTCCTGGGGTGGCGCAGGTAGAGCTTGTGGGCATGGAGCGCCTGGCGGGCGATCAGGATCGTCTCCGCCTGTTCGATTTGCTCGCCAGCGAGGTCGCCCAGGCTGATCCGGTCGCGATTGGTATAGAGCTTATCCGCGAGGATCGGATGGCCGACGTGGGTCAGGTGGACCCGAATCTGGTGCGTCCGTCCCGTTCTTGGCTTACATTGGACGTACGCGTATCCGTTGAAACGTTCGAGGACTTCGTAGAAGGTGACCGCTTCCTTGCCGCCGTCCTGGGCAAGTCGGATCGCCATCTTCTCGCGGTGGGTCGGATGAAAGCCGATCGGCTGTTCGACGTAGTCGCTGTCTCGTTGCGGGGAACCCGAAACGAGGGCAAGGTATTCCTTGCGGACGGATCGCTCCTCGAACTGCTTGGCGAGGTTGCGGTGAGCGAGGTCATCCTTGGCCACGAGCAAGAGCCCCGTGGTATCTCGGTCGAGACGATGCACGATTCCCGGGCGGCTCTCTCCGGCGACGGTGGAGAGCGCGTCGTAATGAAACTGGAGGGCGTTCACCAACGTCCCGGACCAGTGCCCCTTGGCGGGGTGAACCACCATCCCCGGCGGCTTGTTGACGACCGTCAGGGCCTCGTCTTCATAGACGACCTGGAGCGGAATATCTTCCGGGACCGGGGTATCGTCGGCGAGTTCGGGCAACCAGACCTTGATCTCGTCGTCGAGTCGAACCTTGTACGACGCCTTGGTCGGCTGCCCATTGATGAGCACCGCCTTGGCGTCGATCACCTTTTGAATCACGCTCCGGGAATAGTCCGGGTAACGGCTGGCAAGGTAGGCGTCGATCCGCTTGCCAACCATCCGGGCCTTGACCTGGAAAACGCAAGGCGTGAGAGAAAGCTCTGGAGGGGACATCCGGTTTGGACCTTGGCCCCCAGGTCAATCTCAAACAAAGGGGCGGCACTGTTAGCTTGCTCGATGGCGGGTTGATTAAGGTTTCGTCTCGCCCTACTTCGGCTCGGCGGCCGGGGAGGGAGCGAACACGTCGGCTGGCAGGCCGCCCGCGGTATCCGCCTTGGGCTGTTCGGCCTTCTTTTCTTCGGGTTTGGGCTGTTCGACCTTTGGCGCGTCAGGCTTCTTCTCTTCGGTCTTGGGTTCTTCAACCTTGGGCTGTTCGGCCTTTTTCTCTTCGGGCTTGGGCTGTTCGGTCGTTGGGGTATCGGCCTTTTTCTCTTCGGCCTTCTCGGTCAAGGGGACGGTCAGGCCCGACGCGTTCGAGGGGGGCGGAGGAGGAAGCAGGCTGGGAACGGTTCCACCGGAACCAATCGGAGGGATGGGGATGGAGGTACTCTCCATGGGAGCGAGCGTCGCGGTCGTTGGTTTGAACGTGTAGAGCTCTCGATAGAAGGCGACGGCTTCAGGCTTCTTGAGCAGTTCAGCGAGGCGCTTCGCCTCTTTCCCTTCCTCGCTCTCGGGCCAGTTCTTCGTCACGACCTCGTACTGGGCGATGGCCTTGTCGATCTCGTTGCGGGCCTCATGAGTACGGGCCACGCCAAAGGCCGCGGTGCGAGCCTGGACCGAATCCTTGGGGGCTTCCTTGGCAACCTGCTTGTAGTAGGTCAGGGCCTTCTCAAGCTGAGGGAGGGCGGCATCCCGGTTATTGGGAAGGTCCGCGAAGCCGGTTCGGTAGTATTCATAAGCAGCCTGCATCAAGGCCCAGCGTTCGACGGGGGAGTCTGGATACTTGCTGGCGATTTCGACACGGTCGGCGGCCGACTTGGCCGTGTCGAGCTCGGTCCAGGCCGAGTTGGAGGCGGTCGATTCTCCCGACCAGACCGCGCCGACGACCGAAAGTCCCACGACCAGGAGCACCACGGCGCCAACCACCGTCCAGAACCTGGCCTGGTTGGCCATGGCGCTATCGAGCCAGCGAGCCAGCAGGGGAAGATCTTCCTCCGGGTGGTGGATCACCGTGGGAATCTCATGAACGTGCTCGTGCTTCAGCGGCGAGCGTAGCTCGTCTTTCATCCTCAGCCTCGATCTCTTCCCCGGGCGAAATCGCCGCCTGGAAAATCCTGAATAGATATAGAAGGGAATGACACCCGAAGACCATGCCCCTCGGCATCTTAATGCCTCGCGGGCGCGCCGGTCAAGCAAACCCAGGACGGCCGCGCGGGCCGTCCGGGGCTGATCCCGTTCCATGTCCCGAGCGTACGACCGATCATGTCTTGTTTTGATCGCGTACGTTCACTTGCCTTTCCAGGCATGCGCGGAGACGGTGGCTTAGTCGTTGCCCGGGGTTTTCGGGGCGGCTTCATCCATCATCGACCAGAGCGTGGGTTCGACCGCCTCGGCCCAGATTCGATAACCCTTGCGAGAGAGGTGGAGGAAGTCGGGCATGATCTCCTTGGAGATGGAGCCATCGTCGTTCAGGAACTTCTTGCCGATGTCTCGGTAGGTGATCATCTTGCCGTCGTCGAGCTTGGAGATGCGCTCGTTCACCTGGGCGAGCTTCTCGCGCTGGGGGTTCGGGGTTTCGCCGCGGGGGAAGACACCCAGCAGCAGGATTTTGGTGTTGGGGAGTTTTTCACGCAGGCGCTTGACGATTGTCTCAACCCCTTCGGCGATTTCGTCGGCGGAGTTGTCCCGGCTGTTATTGGTACCGATCATCAGCATCGCCACCTTCGGGCTGATACCGTCGACCTCGCCATTCTCGATCCGCCAGAGGACGTGCTGGGTGCGGTCGCCGCCGATCCCGAAGTTGGCCGCTTTGCGCGGGGCATAGTAGCGGTTCCAGACCTCGATCGGGCCTTCACCGTTCTTGCCCTTTCCGCTCCAGCCATTGGTGATCGAGTCGCCCAGGAAGAGCAGGTCGATGTTCCCTTCCTTCGCTTGCTTCAGGAAGTTCTCGTGTCGCTCCATCCAACTCCCCGTACGAGGTACGGGCTTGATCGCGGACCCGACCACGGGGGCGGATGTCTTGGCCGTGGCGGGAGCGGCGGGGGCCTGAGCTCGCGCGGAGGCCGCAATGAACAGGCTGGTGATGGTCAAGGAGAAGAGCGTGGCCGGTCGCGTCGTTAGGCTTCCCAGGACACCTCGCATACCGCCTACCTTTCTGAGTTTGAATCAGAACGGGACTTCGAAATTGTGAATCGCCGAGTCTCGCGTGGAGGGCACGGGACTCGGAATATGGAAGGCACACATCCTATACGTTGGGAGGATCGGAAGCCAGCGTGGAGCCCGCCGAGACACGTTCGTGTTCGTCGGTCCGTCTCGCTTCGGGCCAGGGCTGCCCGAAGTGCTCCTGGAAGCAGACCTCGTCCAGTGAGAAGCGGCCGGGAAACGTGGGGCGTTCCGCGGGCACCCCAAGCGCGACCAGGCAGCAAACGGAGTGGTCGTCCGGGATCCCAAACGCTTCCTTCAATGCGGGTTCGTCGGCCACCTCCACGATCGCCGATCCCACGCCGAGCGACTCGGCGGCCAGGACCAGGAGGGCGACCGCCCTGTTCGCTATCTGGGTTGACCACCGAGCGAGGTCTTCAACATGGCTCATCCGTCGTTGGATTCGGGCTCGAAGCTCCCCTTCACACTCCGGGGAAAGGGCCTTCCGCACGCGCCGATGCTGGAGCATCGCTTCCAGGTGGCTCAGGTGGGGCGAATGATATCCGAGCACGACAACGGTCACGGGGGCGTTCTCGAAGATCGGGTTTCGTTGAACGCAGGCGCGGAGCTTCTTGCGATTGGCCTGACTCCGCACCACGAGGAACCGCCAGGGCTGGAGGTTCCCCTCCGACGGAGCGAAGGTGGCGGCCTGGAGGATCAGGGCGATGGTCGCGTCGTCGAGCGGGCCTTCCGGATCGAACCGAGAGACCGTTCGGCGGTGGGCGATTGCCTCGAGCACGGTCTTGGTTTCCGCGCCCGATTGACCGGGGCTCGGCTTGATTCGCTCGCTCGAGGCCACGTGCATTCCCCCTTTTAAGTTTCGGCAAGCTCTAGCCTTGTAGCACGTTCGGGGCTTAAGATTCGCCTTTGCCCGTGGAACGCTCGCTTCTCATCCTCAATGGAGGGCGAGGCACGCCAGCGTTTCGTCAACGAGTTGGGATCAACAGCGGATTCTCAAAGGACACGACATATGAACCGGCTGATTCGCAACGGCTGCTGGATCATCATGGGGTTTCTGGCCCCCACGATCGCCTGTGGCGCCGAGGGAGAATGGGTCTCCCTGTTCGACGGCAAGTCGCTCGAAGGGTGGTCGGCCGTGAACCTGCCCGGGCAAAAGAGCCAGTGGGTCGTGAAGGATGGCGTGATCGAGGGGACCGGTCAGCCCTCCATGCTTTTCTCTCCCAAAGGGAATTATAAGAACTTTCGATACCGCGTGGAGCTGAAGATCAACGACAAGGGCAACTCGGGCATGTACGTTCGCACGCCCAAGGAGCCGACCTTCGTTAAGGGATACGAGATTCAGGTCAACAGCTCCCATACCGACCCAATCCGAACGGGATCACTTTACACCTTCGTTCACGTTTACAAGCAACTTGTTAAGCCCGACACGTTCTTCACTCAGGAAGTAGAAGTGGTTGACCAGCCTTACCGAGGTAAGGTTGTTACGAACATCAAGGTTTCGGTCAACGGAGAGTTGCTCTACGAGTTCCTGGATCATGACCGGAGCTGGACCGAGGGGCATTTTGCGTTCCAGCAGCACGATCCAGGGAGCAAGGTGACGATTCGGAAGGTCGAGGTGATGGAGCTTCCCCCGACGAAGTGATAAGTTGTAGGCAAGCGAATATGAAAGGTGGGGCGAGGGGCTCAGCCTAACAACAACCACCGGCCCCCTCGTCCCGTCGACCAAGGGATAGGAAACGGCCCCTCCAAGCGTTGTGGATCATCTTTTGAGGTGACGATGGCGAATCTGTTTGCACGTAAGTCGATCGCGGAACTGAAAGCGGAGGCCGAGTCAAAAGAGCACGAAGGCCCGAAAAGAATCCTGAGCGCGTTCGACCTGACCATGCTCGGGATCGGAGCGATCATCGGGGCGGGAATCTTCGTGTTAACCGGGACCGCGGCCGCGAACAATGCCGGCCCCGCGATCGCCCTTTCGTTCGTCCTGGGCGGAATTGCTTGCGCCTTCGCCGGACTCTGTTACGCGGAAATGGCCTCCACCGTCCCGATCGGCGGATCGGCGTATACGTATGCGTATGCGACGATGGGGGAGTTCATCGCCTGGTTGATCGGCTGGGACCTGATTCTGGAATACTCCCTGGGCGCCACGACGGTGGCGATTGGCTGGTCGGGCTATGTCGTCAGTTTTCTGCATAACCTGGGCATCGACATCCCACCGCACTATGCGAACGCCCCCGGTAGCGACATGGTCAAGATTCCCGAGGCCATTGCCGAAAAGCTCCACCTGGCTTCAGGCTGGACCGCGCTCGCGGGCGTGAAGGAAGTCCTCGAGAAGAACAGCGTGAAGTGGGCGGACTTCCCCAGCTCGACGGCCTATATCAATGTTCCGGCCATGCTCATCGTCGCGCTTGTCACGGCGTTGCTCGTCGTGGGGATCAAGGAATCGGCACGCGTCAACAACGTGATCGTGGTGATCAAGGTTGGCATCGTCATTCTCTTCATCGCCGCAGGCCTGGGGTACGTCTCCACGGAAAACTGGGGCGGCTCCTATATCCCGGAGAACACGGGAGACTGGGGAGTCTACGGTTGGAGCGGAATCCTCCGAGGGGCGGGTGTCGTCTTCTTCGCCTTCATCGGGTTCGACGCCGTCTCAACCACGGCTCAGGAAGCCAAGAACCCTCAACGGGACATGCCGATCGGGATCCTCGGTTCACTCGTCATTTGTACGATCTTTTATATCCTCGTGTCCTTCGTGCTGACGGGGGTGGTCAACTACAAGCAGCTCAACGTACCCGACCCCATCGCCGTGGGAATTGACGCGATCGGATTGAAGTGGCTCTCTCCCTTCATCAAGCTCGGGGCGATTGCCGGCCTCAGTTCGGTGATTCTTGTCATGCTTCTGAGCCAACCGCGTATTTTCTACTCGATGTCGCGCGATGGCCTCTTACCCGGCTTCGTCTCGAAGCTTCATCCCAGGTTTGGGACGCCCTACATCACGACCATTATCACGGGGTTTGTCGTCATGATCGCCGCGGGAACCTTGCCGATCGCCGTCGTGGGCGAGCTGGTTTCCATCGGCACCCTGTTCGCTTTCGCCGTGGTCTGCGTGGGCGTCTTGGTCCTGCGAATCACGCAACCGGAGATCGAGCGGCCTTTCAAGACCCCCATGGTTTGGGTCACCGCACCGCTCGGGGCTCTGTTCGCCGTCTTCTTGATGGCGGGCCTGCCGAAAGACACCTGGATCCGGCTGGTGGTCTGGATGGGCCTCGGTCTGGCGATCTATTTACTGTATGGAGCTCGCCATAGCCGAATCAACCAGGAGAAGAAGCCCGTCACCGCGCTCGATAGCGAGTTCGCTTGAGCGTTTGAAGAACGGATCGCGGCGAGCCGAACCATCTTCACTTGCCTGGTTCGCCGTTGGTCCGGGCGAGTGGGCCACCTGAATTGAGTTCTGGACGCTGAAACATCAAAGTTTCTTTCCCTGGGAGCGCGGGCGTCCCGCCCGCATTTCCACGATGAGGCCGAAGCGCTCCGAGCGATGCTCAACGCAGGCCTCCTTTTCGCAAACGTGAACGTCTTACTCCATGCCCCTGCGCCGAAATGCGGGCGAGACGCCCGCGCTCCCAGGGAAAAAACGGCTCCGAAGACACTGCGGCTATCACCAACCACAAGCCCGTCCCTGGGAGCGCGGGCGTCCCGCCCGCATTTCCACGATAAGGCCGAAGCGCTCCGAGCGATGCTCAACGCAGGCCTCCTTTTCGCGACCGTGAATGCCTTACTCCATGCCCCTGTGCCGAAATGCGGGCGAGACGCCCGCGCTCCCAGGGAAAAAACGGCTCCGAAGACACTGCGGCTATCACCAATCACAAGCCCGTCCCTGGGAGCGCGGGCGTCCCGCCCACATTTCCACGACGAGGCCGAAGCGCTCCGAGCGATGCTCAACGCAGTCCTCATTTTCGCAAACGTGAATGCCTTACTCCATGCCCCCGCGCCGAAATGCGGGCGAGACGCCCGCGCTCCCAGGGAAAAGCGCTCCGAACACACCGCGGGTTGACCCACTCGATCCATCCTGCCCTCAAGCCGTGGGCAGATGAGACCTGAGCTACCAACGAACAACCCCCGCACTCACCCTCCGCGAAAACGGTTGGTGAGTGCGGGGGTTGTTTCTTTGGGCGAAGCCCGCCGGGTACCGACGTGATTGGTCTTGGCGATCGACCACGTCGGTGAAAGCGGGGCCTTTTCGTTTGCTTGTCCAGGCAAGTCAGGAGCTGACTTCAGGTGTGGCCGGAGGCTGCTCCTCCCTTGGACCTGACAGACATCGTGCGATCGCGGCGGCGAGAATCACGGCCACGCAGGCCAGGAGCATCAAGGTCAGCCCGATATTCAGGCGACCTCGCAGGACCTGTCCATTCTCAATCATCTTGAAGAACTTCCCGGTGATCTCGTAATACCCCGCGCTCGCCGTGGTGACCGAGACAAACAGCAAGGGAAGCAAGGTGAGGGGAACGTAACGAGCACGCCCTGAGTTCACCAGTACGACCGTGACGATCGCCAGCGCGATCACCGCCAGGAGCTGGTTCGCCATGCCGAACATCGGCCAGATCGTTTCCACCGATCCCGACCAGATGAAATACCCCCAGCCGAGCACGATCAGAGACGTGGAGAGCATCGACGCCGGGATCGAGTCGAGGTTCCCCAGCGGCTTCCAGATCTTGCCCAAGAACTCCTGGAGCATGAACCGGCCGATTCGGGTCCCCGTGTCGATCGTCGTCAGGATGAACAGGGCCTCGAACATGATCGCGAAGTGATACCAGTAGCTGATCAGGTGATCCATCTTCGGGAGCGACTTCGAGAAGATTCGAGCCATTCCCACCGCCAGGGTGACAGCTCCTCCCGTTCGTCCGTGCAGCGACTCCTTGACGTTCTTTTCCATCTCAACCAGCTCGCCTCGTCCGGAATCGCCTCCATGCCCATGGTGATCCGCCTCCATCGCCTTGAGCTGCTGGGCGTATTGCGGGCGTTTCGCGAGGTCGATGTTGATGTCGTAGTACATCGAGTTCGGCAGGGACGCGGCGGCGATCAGGGCGACGATGCCGACGAGCCCTTCCATGAGCATCGCCCCATAACCGATCATCCGGATGTCGGACTCTCGGTCCACCATTTTCGGGGTGGTACCCGAGGAGACCAGGGCATGGAAACCGGAGATCGCGCCACACATGATGCAGATGAAGACATAGGGGAAGATGGGGCCATCGAAGTAAGGCCCTCCCCCATGCTGGAAGTGGGTGTTGATCATGGGAGCTTCCAGAACCGGGTTGGCCACGATCACGCCGATGACCAGCAGGGCGATCGTGCCGATTTTCAGGAAGCTGGAGAGGTAGTCACGCGGGCAGAGCAGGAGCCAGACCGGCAGCACCGACGCGATGAAGCCGTAGGCCGTGATCGCTCCGATGGTCTGGTTGCGTGAGAGCTCGAAGAACGACTGGAACTGCGAGCCGGGGATCAAGGCCCCCGCGGCGGTGGCGGCCAGTACGCCGATAGCCCCAACCAGCGACGCCTCGACCACCTTCCCCTTGCGGAACCGGTACATGTACCAACCGACGAAGAGCGCGATGGGCACGGTACAGGCGATGGTAAAAGTCCCCCACGAACTTCCGGGAACCAGCCGCCTGGCCTGTTCGGGTAGTACGAACCCTTCGCCTTCGGCGGCCTTGTTCAGCCACTTGTCGCGGGGCACGGCCAGGTCGAACGGCTCTTCGAATGTGAGGGATTCATCGGCCCCCGGTCCGAACTTGTAAGTCGATCCGGGAGGGATCGAATAGACGGCGGGAGAGTCCTTTTTAACCGTGCGCACCACCGAGGATTCGGCGGGATAGACGAGGGTGGTCCCCGCTTTCATCGGCACCTCTTCCCCGCCGAGCGCCTTGACCACCACGATGCCGAGCCCCGCCAGGGCAATGATGATGATGTAGAGGATGGCGACGGTGGTCGCGGCCCCCGCGACCGGCCCAATCTCCGCGCGGGCGATTCCGGCGAGGCTCTGGCCGCCGCGTCGGACCGAGGCCGCCAGCACCATCATGTCTTGCACGGCCCCGGCGAGACAGACTCCCACGACAAGCCAGATCAGACCGGGCATGTATCCGAACTGGATCGCCAGAACCGGGCCGATGAGCGGGCCGGCCCCGGAGATTGCCGCGAAGTGGTGGCCAAAGAGGACCCACTTATTGGTGGGGTGATAATTTTGACCGTCGTAAAGCAGGTGTGCTGGGGTGACACGCGAATCATCTAGAGCCGCGGCCTTCGCTGCCAGGAACGCGCTATAATAGCGGTAAGCTACCGCCAGAATGGCCAGGACGCCGAGCATCACCGGCATGGCATGAACGGTCATCGAAGGTCTCGTCTCCGAACTCGTGGTCTCGTAATAATCCAGCGAATCAGCCGGGGTTCGCGCCCAAAGGGGAGCGAGCAAGTGGCCGGTCCGAACCGGGGCTCGGTCCATTAAAGCCGCGCGAAGGGCCGTTGGCAACGCTCCTAAGGTCAGTCCGTGCCGAAGCTTTGCCGCTTGAGACGGCCTACCTCGAACCTGGACGGGTCTTCTGGCTCAACCCCGGCGGGTTTTAAACCCCTCACCTTGCAAGGTCGATTCGACCGTTGCGAGATGATCTCCTTGAATTTCGATCAGGTCTTCCTTGGCCGTTCCTCCCGAGCCGCACTTCGCCTTCAGTCGGGCCGCGAGCGCGGGGAGGTCATTCCCCTCGGACTTGAGGTTCGCGACCACGGTCACGACTTTCCCTTTCGCTCGCTTCTCCACGCGGAGTCGGGCGACCTGTTGATCAGGCGGTATTCGGACCGGCTCGATCACCGGTGGAGGGCACGTACATTCCGCTTCGAGCTTTCCGCATCGTTCGCAAGTTGGCGGTCGATCCCACTTCGTGCCGGAAAAAAGACGCTGCATGACCTTACCTCGGATGAAACGATAACCTGACCTCGCCCCGCCCACGATTGGTTCTTCACCATTCTGTCGGAATCGATTGACGGCCAGGTCGTCGCTTCATATTACCAGGAAGCGGGAAGCTGAATGCGGCCCTGGCTCGAACCTTCCGAACAGCGTGCGGGACGCTTGACTTCCATGGCCCTCGATGCGAGGTTCTGAAAGGTTTGCGATTCACGAGGCCCGTCTTCAACGCCGATGAAGCAACGGTCGCCAACGCTCTCGGTGAGGACCAGTTATGACGTTGTCGAAGCTCCCCCAGAACCATGCCCAAAGGATGGCTCGAGCCCGGCTCGCGCTGGAGGGGCTGTCGATGGGGGACGCATTCGGGGGAAAGGAATTTCGCGAGGTTGTTCCAGAGATTCATCTCACCAGACCGCCATGGCGTTATTCGGATGACACGGTGATGGCTCGCGGGCTCGTCGAGGTTCTGGACCGGCACGGTTCGATGGATCAGGACGAGCTTGCTCGGATCTTCGCCACGCGCTACGAGGCCGATCCCTACCGGGGATACGGGCTGACGGTGCGCCAGGTCCTGGAGCGAATTCACGGGGTCACACCTTGGAATCAGTCTGCCCGGGCGGTTTTCAACGGCGTCGGATCAATGGGAAACGGAGGCGCGATGCGCGTGGCTCCGCTGGGAGCTTACTTTGCCGACGACCTGGATGAGACAGTCAAGCAGGCGAGAGCTTCCGCGGAGGTCACGCATGCCCATCCGGAAGGGCAGGCCGGGGCCATCGCCACGGCCGTCGCGGCGGCTTTAGCCTGGCGTGCTCGAGACCAGGAGCGGCCTCGAGAGGGGCTCGCCCTTCTCAGAACAGTGCTTGAGTATACGCCCTCTGGGGCGACAAGAGCTGGGCTTGAGAAATCCCTCACGCTGGGCTTCGACCGTACCGTGGCCGAAGCAACACACGTATTTGGACAACGGCAGCCGGATCACCGCGCCCGATACCGTCCCCTTCGTCCTCTGGTGCGCGGCGCGTCATCTCGACAACTTTACGGATGCTCTCTGGGCTGCGGTTTCGGCGGGGGGCGACAACGATACGAACTGCGCGATCGTGGGTGGGATCGTAATCCTGGCGAACGGCGTCGAAGCCATTCCACTCGACTGGCTGCAAGCCCGTGAACCTCTCGTCTGAGACCTTCAGGACACTAGTTGGATTTGGTTCGTGGAAATTCAATATTATTGAACTCGCATGAAATTTGCTTGAGAGGTCTCTTGTTGTCAGGTTGGATTTCGACGGGGCGGTAGGATCGAGAATTGCCGTTATCGAACATCAATCACGTCTATTGAGTTGATTGCTTAGGCGAAAACATTTCTCCTCGTTTTAACGTTCGGACCCGACGCGGACGGAGGTCGGCATGTCATTCCGAGGTGTTTTTATTACGGTTGTCCTCGCCTCGACGTTGCTCGTGGGGGCGTTCATGCTCAATGGGAGGCGTCCCGAGCAAGATCTCGCTCACCCGACAGCGAGCCTGGTACGAGCGACGGGCAAGTGCGCGGAGTGCCACCGCCGCGAAACTTCGGCGGTCGTCCATGAGTTCGAGTTGAGCCGCCACAACGCCGCGGGGATCAATTGTCTCGAGTGCCATAAGGTGGTTGAGGGACAGGAGAAGCTTGAGCATCGCGGGTTCACCATCGCCAAGAGCGTGACGGCGGCGAACTGCCGACAATGCCACGAAACGGAATACCAACAATTCCTCCGAAGCCGGCACGCAGCCCCCGCCTGGGCATCGGTGGCGGGCTCGAAGGAGTTCACCAAGGAGCAGGTCGCCTTCTCCGAGCGATTCCATAAGGGGGCGGTGGATCGAGAGCCCATGTCGATCGTCCACATGGAAGGGCTTGTGGCGGTGAAGGGGGGATGTCAGAAATGCCACGACGTGGGCAAGCCGAACCAGGACGGCTCCATTGGCAAGTGTACCGCCTGCCATGCGCGTCATGTGGCGTCGGTGGAGCTGGCCCGCACCCCCGAGACCTGCGGCCAGTGCCACATGGGGCCGGACCACTCGCAAATCGAGATCTACCACGAGTCGAAGCATGGGGTTCTGTTCAACGCTCAGAAGGCCCACATGAATTTGAACGCCCCTCCCAAGCACTTGACCACGAAGGATATGCCGGTCCCCACCTGCGCAACTTGCCACATGAGCGGGCTCGAAGGGCAGAAAGTTACCCACGACGTGACCGAGCGACTCTCTTACTGGCTCTTTGCCCCCACGTCCGAGAAACGACCCACCTATCAGCAGGGGCAGGTCAACATGAAGGAGACCTGCTTGAAATGCCACACCACGCCGAGAATCGAGCAGTTCTACAAGGAAGCCGAGTCGGTCCTCGAATCAACGAATGAGCTGGTCACTCAAGCTGATGAAATCATTAAAAAGCTTCGTGACGAGAAGCTCCTGACCCCCGACCCGTTCGATGAGCCAATCGAGTTCGTCCACTTCGACCTGTGGCACTACTACGGCCGGACCGCCAAGCATGGCGCATTCATGGGCGGGGCCGACTTCGTGCAGTGGCACGGCTTCTATGAGATCAATGCCAAGCTGGTCGAGCTGAAGAAGCAGGCGGAGGAGATTCGCGCATCTCGAAAGGAACAGGGGAAGGAGGCCAGCCGTGCCGAACGGACTTCCGAACGCGCAGGTTAATTGGTGGGCGGCCCCGCTCTCCTGGACCGAGCTGTTCGCCCTGTCGAACATCGCGTTTCTCGCGGTTGATATCAGCCTGGCTCACGCGGTCAACGCCTTCGCGCATCCAGCCGAGTACATCCCCTTGGCCTTCTCGATCCTCGCCCCTGGCGTGCTCTTGCTTGCCATGTGGTTGGGAGGTCTGCGGCCGGAAGTGGCGGGTACATTCGAACGCAAACCTCGGCTTGCGCGCATCCTCGGAATCCTGGTGGGCTGGGGCTCGATCTTGGTGGGTATCGCTGGCGTCCTCTTTCATCTCGAGAGTGCGTTTTTCGAAGAGCAAACCATCAAGAATCTGGTTTATACCGCTCCGTTCGCTGCTCCTTTGGCCTATACCGGCCTGGGCTTTCTCCTGCTCTTGAATCGCATGGTCGATTCCAGAACGCTCGAGTGGGCACGCTGGGTTGTGCTCCTGGCGCTTGGGGGCTTCGTTGGGAACTTCATCCTGACGCTGGCCGACCATGCCCAGAACGGTTTTTTTGAACCGACCGAGTGGATTGGGGTGGTGTCGAGCGCCTGGGCGATCTCGAGCTTGCTCGCGGTGATGTTGGTCTATGACAACCGGCCGCTCCTGAAGCTGACCCTGGCCATCATGGGAATCCAGGTGTTCGTCGGTGTTCTTGGCTTCGTGCTCCACGTCATGGCCGATCTTCGCTCCCCCGCCGACTCTCTCTGGGACCAGATCGTGTATGGCGCACCACCGTTCGCCCCGCTCCTCTTCGCCGACCTGGCCATGCTCGCCCTTCTCTCCCTCTGGGCAATCGCGCGGACCCAATCTCTCGATTCCCCTTTGATCGCGACTCGCCAGGAAGGGGTTTGAGAGGGACGCTTATCCTAATACTGACGCGAACAAAAGATGATTCATTAATTCTGTTGTATTTGTTATTTGAAAATATAAGTTAGTGAATGTTCTGTGGGTTTTACAAGCCCGAAGCGCAAGCGAGTGAATCTCTTCGATTCCCTTCTTCCGTTGAATTTTACAAGCCCGAAGCGCAAGCGAGTGAATCTCTTAGTTGTGCATAAGGTATCATCATTTAGTGAAAATTGGAGAAAAACTGATTCACTCGCTTGCGCTTCGGGCTTGTGAGGATTGTGGCGTTTTTGCAAGCCCGAAGCGCAAGCGAGTGAATCGATTTGAGTGTCTGAGAACCATACCTCAGCATTGACCACGGTTCGGGAGGACGAGGTTCCCGCCGAGTGAGAATAGCCGCTTCATTTGCGGTAACCGCCTGGTGTCACAGGAGTTACACGCTGTTTTGAGCGTGCCGCGAGTGCTTGAACCTACCGGCCGCCACTCGGCAGGAGTCTCATGCGATCAAAAACATGTTGACAATATGGTTTTGTGAGAACGAGACACTGTATCATTTTATGTCGAAAACTTTGAATATTTAGGACGACGGTTTGGTAATGAAAAGCAAGAATAACGAAACAACAAAAGATGTTACTAAAATCAATATCGACTTTGAGATCGTTAACGGGCTAGTAAGCCAACCGACCAAGAGCCCAGCGAACAATCCGCCCTCTCCGACGATGATGCCCCGGTTTGTGGGTGTCATTAACCTCATCCTCCTTACGTGACGAGTGTTTCATCTACGCGGAACAGGGCCCGACACGATGACTCAAAGGCAACCTAGTTTCTCGAAATCAAGCTGTCGCCTATTTTATGATTTTCGGATGCGCCGAGGTTGAACGCAAGGCGTACAAGGGCTTTTCCACTGGAGTCGTATTCATCTAACGGCCAGTTAGCAGGAATCGATGGCCGAAGTTGGGCTCCGTTCAGTGAACGCATCAAGCCGCTTGTATCGCGAAGTGGTGGTTTTGAAAGACATTGTGCTTGGCTGACCATTTTCCGGCTCGTGTTCTTGGCCTCAGCCTTTGTCACTCGGCGGGAGCCTCGTCCTTCCGAAACCACCTTATCATCATGTTCTTCTTGGGAGGACGAGGCTCCCGCCGAGTGGGAATGACCGCCTACCTCGCTGTAACTATTAGATTTTACATGAGTTACGCGCCGTTCGGGATTTGTTCAGTCACGGGTTGAGAAGCCCCCAAGACCAAGGCCCAGATTAACCCGGTTTGGCCTGCAGATCAAAAAATCCCAGCCTCATGGTCTGTGGGAAGGACCAATGGGCTGGGATTGATTTGTTTGCCACGCCAACAAAGGCGAGTGAACGTTTGCTTCAAAGATATTCTGACAAGAAAGATATGTCAGACATCGCATTCCGGATAAGGGTGGGGCCAACGAACGATTCGAGCCTCGGGAAATCGTTGTCTCGAACGTTCGTTGGCTGCTTATCGGGATTGCTCGAGGCTTACTTGATGAACAGCATTTCCTGGTAAGTCGCCAGGGGCCAGAGGTCGTCGGGGACGATGCCCTCGAGCCTGTCTCCAGCGGCCCGGACCGTGTTCATGGCGGGGATGATCTCGTTCAGCGAGTGCTTGGCGTGCGCCAGGCTATCGCCAGCGGGGTGTCCCTCGGAAGCCTTGGTCAGTTTCGCGGTCGCGGTGATCAACTCGTCGATGGTCGATGAGAGATCGGCGAGCAGATCCGTCTGGGTCTTCGGCGGCGTGGCTCCCGCCGCTTTCAGGTTCGCGATCGACTCCGCGACCTGGGCCTGGTAGCGCAGGGCCGCGGGGAGAATCTGCCGGTTCGACATCTGGATCGTAACCTGCGACTCGATGTTGATCGTTTTGACGTAGTTCTCGAGCAGGATCTCGTACCGAGAGTGAATTTCACGCTCGGAGAAGACGCCGTACTTCGTGAACAGGGCAACCGACTTGGGCGAGATCAGGTCGGGGATACTATCGACCGTGGTCCGTCGGTTTGGCAAGCCGCGTCCCTCAGCCTCGTTGTGCCAGGCCTCGGTGTAGCCATCTCCGTTGAAGATCACGGGCTTGCTCTCGGCGATCAGCTTGGGCAGGAGCGCCTGAATTTCGGTATTCAGGTCCTTGCCCGCGGCGAGGGCCGCTTCGAGATGGGTCGCGACTTCGTCGATGCTCTCGGTGACGATCGTGTTGAGCACGACGTTCGGGCCGGCGATCGACTGGCTCGACCCGACCGCTCGGAACTCGAACTTGTTGCCGGTGAAGGCGAAGGGGCTGGTGCGGTTCCGGTCCCCCGCGTCGCGCGGTAAGGTCGGGAGGGTGGTGACGCCGACCGTCATCGTTCCGCCCGTCTTCGTGCTCCGGAGCCCTCCGTTCTGGATCTGGTCGACGATGTCCTGAAGCTGATCGCCCAGGAAGACCGAGATGATCGCCGGAGGCGCCTCGTTGGCCCCGAGCCGGTGATCGTTCGAAGCCGACGCGATCGAGACCCGGAGCAGGTCGCCATGACGCGCCACGGCGCGAAGGACAGCGGCCAGGAACAGAAGGAACTGGGCGTTCTCGTGCGGGGTGTCGCCCGGCTTGAGCAGGTTGTTCCCCTCGTCGTCGGCCATCGACCAGTTCAGGTGCTTGCCCGAGCCGTTGACACCCGCGAAGGGCTTCTCGTGCAAGAGCATCTGCAGGCCGTACCGGCTGGCCACGCGCTTGAGGGTCTCCATGACCAGCATGTTGTGGTCGGTGGCGACGTTGGCATTCTCGAACAGGGGAGCGATCTCGTACTGGGCCGGTGCCACCTCGTTATGGCGAGTCTTGACCGGAACGCCCAGCTTGTAGAGCTCCAACTCCCCTTCGAGCATGCAGGCCAGAACGCGCTCGGGGATGGCACCGAAGTAGTGGTCTTCCATCTCCTGCCCCTTGGGGGGCTTGGCGCCGAAGAGCGTGCGGCCGGTGCTGATGAGGTCGGGCCGGGAATAGTAGAAGTTCTTATCGATCAGGAAGTATTCTTGCTCGGGGCCGCAGGTGGTGTGGACCCGGGAAGCGTTGCTCCCGAAGAGCTTGAGAACGCGAAGCGCTTGCTTCGAGAGGGCTTCCATCGAGCGAAGCAGTGGGGTTTTCTTGTCGAGTGCCTCGCCGGTCCACGAGCAGAAGGCCGTGGGGATACAGAGGGTGGTGCCGTTGGGGTTCTCGACGATGAAGGCGGGGCTGGTTGGATCCCAGGCGGTGTAACCTCGGGCCTCGAAGGTGGCGCGAATTCCGCCGGAGGGGAAGCTCGATGCGTCGGGTTCACCCCGGACGAGTTCGCTTCCGCTGAATTCCTCGATCGCGCTGCCGTTGTCGGTGGGCATGAGGAACGAGTCGTGCTTTTCGGCCGTCAGGCCGGTCATCGGCTGGAACCAGTGCGTGTAGTGCGTGGCTCCCTTTTCGATGGCCCACTCCTTCATGACCGACGCGACCACGTCGGCCACGCCCGCGTCGAGCGGAGCACCTTTGCGCAGGGTGTTCTTGATCGCCCGGAAAACGTGTTCCGGCAGTCGCGTGCGCATGACCTCTTCGGAGAAGACGTTGGATCCGAAGAGCTGGCGAACGGGGGTCTCCTTGAAGTTGATTCGAGACCCGTTCGACTTCCATCCCGTAATGGCGGCGATGGCGTTCTCTCGTGCGGAGAATTGTTCCATGGGAAGGCTCCAACCAGTGTCGATTCAGGAGGCGTAACGCACGAATCGCAGCCTCAACCTCCTCCCCCCGTTCATTGTGACGAGGGATGAGGGTGGAAGCTGTCAACGAGTAGCCCCCAGCCAAATCCTCCACCGAACCACGGGATTGACCCGAGGTGCTGAAGAGGATTGCCGGAGAGCGCGACGCGTAGCCTGGGAGTGCCTAGTCCAAGGGAAAAGCTAACGATCGAACCACGGCCACTTTAACTCATTCCGAACAACTCAGACCGTCCTGCCCGTGGAAGGTAGCTCACAGCGGGCTCGAGTGGAAAAGGACAGCCGGGGCTGTCGGCGGAGATTCGCCGTTGGCGGAAGTTAGCTTGCGGGCTTGGCTCGTGGATTGAACCGTGAAATCGGGTCGAATAACCTGGGAAGGTCTCGTTTCCGCTCCGCGATTCGACCCCGGGTTTAAGCACCGCCTCAGCGGGAGAGAACGCCGGTCCTGCATTTCGGTCGGAAACCACCCCAGGGCGCTCAAGGCTTGAGGGTGGCTTCTTGGTCCCATACTCGCTTGCGAAGTGAGTATAGCTTGGGACTGGTCGAGTTTCCAGTCCCAAGCATTCGATAGAAGTGAAGAAAAAAGTAGCGGGCGTTGCACCGAGCTTATTTTTTCAGCTTGGCGAGGACTTCCTTGGGATTTTCCTTCACATCCTCATTGCAGCCTTTGCAGCAAATGAAGAAGCTTTTCCCCTCGGCGCTCACCTTGATCGGTGCGCCCATCGATCCGAGGTGTTCTCCGCTGACCGGGCAAGCGATTTGTTTTACGGCAAGCGCCTTGTCGTCGGCGGAGAGTGAGGCTAGCTCGACCAACTCATCCTTGGATAGGGTGTCGGCAGCGGCCTGATCCTTCGCGGGTTCAGCCCCCTTCTCGGCGGCTGGCGGGGTTACAACCGGCGGCTCGAGCTTCAAGCCTTCCTCCGCGGCGGGAGGTGTCTCAGCCGGAGCGTCCTTGGTTTCGGTCTTTGCTTCCGGAGTAGGGGCGGGCATCTCACCAGCGGGGGGCGTGGTGGGAGGAGGCACGGTTTCGGCCGGAGCCGTGGCGGGGGCGTCGCCAGGAGCGCCTGCGTCCGCCGGCGCGTCCGCGGGAGGAGTGACGTCGGTCGCCGGTTCTTCCGCGCCACAGCCGACAAACGCCGCCAGGACCAACGCGGCCCACCACGTTCTACGCAGAGCAATCATCATCTGGTCTCGTCTCCTTGGGGGAAGGTCTCTAAGCCCGTTTCAGTTGAGAGGTTAATCTACATGCACCCCTCAAACGTTCGTAGCATTGTAAAACGTTGGCCGACGGACCGCCAACGTGATCTTAGCCATCCCTTGGGATTCGAAGTTCTTGGCTATCGCAAAATTCTAAAGTTTAGTTGTTTACTTATGTTGGGATTCAGCGACAATTCATGAGAGCCGCCAACCGACATAATCATTCTCAATAGAGTACGAACCCGAAGCGCGAGCGAATGAATCCCTTTTCAGATTCCCACAAGCCCGAAGCGCAAGCGAGTGAATCTCTTCTCTTCCCCCACAAGCCCGAAGCGCAAGCGAGCGAGTCTCTTCGATTTCCCACAAGCCCGAAGCGCAAGCGAGTGAATCTCTTCTCTTCCCCACAAGCCCGAAGCGCAAGCGAGTGAATGTCCTTTCTCAGCGAATACAGCCGTCCCCCGCTAACATTCCGGGTTTGTGTTAACGCAAGAGATTCGAGCTTGCCGGGTCAGGTTTGACCTGAAGTTGATAGTCGACGTATCCGGACTTCCCGTTGCGTTAGATTACCCGCGGACGCGTGACGTGAGCCGAGTCCAGCCTCGGTTGAGATCAGATATTAGAAGAGATTCACTCGTCTGCGCTTCGAGGCTGTCAGGAAATAGAGCGAATCTCTTCTCCTCTGCCTCACGATCAAGGAAGCTCGCTAAGCTCGTCGTCGATGGGGGCTTCGCGGGGAATGCCCTTGTAGAGCCGTCGGTTGTCGAGAGCGAAGACCTTATCGGTGAAGTCTCCATCGGTGGTCGAGCTGAGACGTTGCCGCGCGGCGATGTTCATCTTCGCGTCGAGGTCGTCGACGTAGGAGACCAGAAGCGCTTCCAGCGTTTGGGGAACGATCGGAGCGCCGAAGTCGCGTCGGCCATGGTGGGCCAGGATCGCGTGTTCGAGGAGCAGAAGCGTTTCCTCGGGGAAGCCTTCGATTTTCCGGGCGGTCTCACGCACCAAGTCTCGGCCCATCAGGACGTGACCTACCAGGCAGCCTTCCTTGGTGTACTTCGCTTCGACGGGATGGTAATCCAGCTCGCGCAGCTTGCCGATGTCGTGGAGGATCGTGGCCACGATCACCAGTCCTCGGTTCAAGGGTGGGTTGAGGGACTGATAATAGGTTCGGTAGTGATCGGCGACGAACGTGGCGATCCGGGTCATGCTCCAGACGTGCTCGAGGAGCCCCCCGGTATAACTGTGGTGAAAACTTTGCGCGGCGGGCATTTTTTTGAAGAGCTCGCCGTGTTCTTCCAGGATGCCGCGCACAAGGCGTTTGAGATAGGGGTCATCCACGTAGCGGTCGATCCGATCGTGGATCGACGCCATCAGGTTATTGGGGTCGTACTCGGTACTCTCGACCAGGTCGTAGAAATCGAAGCCGTCCGCCGAGTCTTCCTCGGTTGTGGGGCGGATCTCGATGATTTCAAGCTGGAGCCCGTATCGGACCTTCCAGTCTCCGCGGACCCGGAGCCGGTAAGCGATCCCTTCCGCCCAGTTCTCGGCTTCGATTCGAAGGGCGTTGTCGGACCAGAGGGGGGCTACGGCCGACGCTCGCTTGTCTCGAAAATGGCACTTGATGAAGGGATTGCCGTGCTTATCGACCCCGCGATCCTTCTTCACCAGCGCCGCGAAGCAGGTGGCCTCCTGACCGTGGACCAGGTCCGATAGCCGGATTACCGCCGTATCTGTTCCCGCCATGCGCCGCTGCCCCTTTTTTTTCTTTCGGATCGAGCTCGATCGTGACCGAATTGACGCTTGGGTTGATGTTAGGAATTGGCCCAGAGGGATGTGTGCTCGACGCGGCTCAGCCTGGCTCTTTGCTATTCATCTGACACCTACGATTCAAAGTAATAGCATGGCCGTTTGTTCCCTGCAATGCTGTGCGTAAGTTCACTCTGTGGGCCGGACATGCTGGAGAGGTATCTTTTGAGAGTATATTCGATGGATTAAGGCGAGGCGGTGGAATCGACGAGAGGCGGGTAACGGATGGTTGCGAATCAAGGGTTAGGGGTAAGTGAATCGCTTGGGAAGGTTGGGCTTCCCGCCTCCTTGAAGGAGTTGGCCTCGCGTCCCTGGGATGTCATAGTCGTGGGAGCAGGTCATAACGGCCTGGCCTGCGCGGCTTATCTGGCACGCGCGGGGAAGCGTGTGCTGGTGCTCGAGGCGCGGCAGCGGGTGGGGGGAGCTTGCACGATCGACGAGGTCTGGCCTGGATTCCGGATCTCCCCTTGCGCCTACCTGGCCGGATTGCTCCACCCCTTGGTTATCAAGGAGTTGGATCTGCCTGGTCATGGTTTCGAGTGGATTCCCGCCACGGCTGGGATGTTCGTTCCCTTTGACGACGGGCGGTGGGTTCAGTTCTGGGACGATGATGCGCGATGCGAGGCGGAGATCCGGCGGTTTGCTCCGGCCGACCTCGACGGTTGGCGCGCTCTGGGAGATGTGAAGCGACGGCTGCGCGACGCGATCCGGCCCGAGGGGCCTGGAGACTGCTGGGTTGGGAGCCCCCCTACGCGTGCGCACCTCGAAGCGCGAATTGGCAACGACACCGAAGCCAGGAAGCTGCTCTTCGACTGGTCGATGGTTGAGCTGGTCGAGCACTATTTGCGGGACGAGGGACTTCAGGCCGCTTTGCTGGGGCAGGGAGTGATCGGCACGAACGCCAGCCCCTTCGACCCGGGCACCGCGTCGATCCACTTTCATCACGCTTCAGGGCGCATGGGAGGAAGCCCAGGCCTCTGGGGGTACGTGAAAGGGGGAATGGGGACGGTCTCCTTCCTACTTTGCGAGATCGCCCAGCAGTCGGGCGCGTGCGTCGCGGCCGGGCTCCCCGTGGCGCGTATCGTGCCGGGGCAGGGGGTGGAGCTGGAAGGGGGAGAGCGAATCAACGCTCCAATCGTGGTGTCGAACGCCGACCCGCGCACCACGCTCCGCATGTTGGCAGACCAGGCCGATCCTGCCTGGAGAAGC
>Ga0182745_1000370_pt1 | contig 52770 bp, 45 predicted proteins | sample eDN3rd30CKraftBY_FD_128523 | JGI IMG/M metagenome (GOLD analysis project Ga0182745, IMG submission 128523) | Enriched backyard soil microbial communities from Emeryville, California, USA - eDNA 3rd pass 30_C Kraft BY (version 2) (version 2) | ecosystem: Environmental > Terrestrial > Soil >... | reverse complement strand
TCTCCTCTTTCAGAGAGAAGAAAAGCAGACATTGAGTGGCCAAGCTGGAGCTTGGCGTCGAGTGTGTTCCCAAGCCAGAGCTTGGGAACAAGGGAAATCAACTTCATTTGGCTAAAGTGTTACGAATTTTCTTTCATCGTGTTCGGAGGAATTCTCCCAAGGCCCGTTCCATCGGCGTATCGGTTGTTAATGTGATCAGTTGCACGCCGATCCGGTCGCAGCAGGTTGCTAATTGTGACTGATGATCCTGAAACTTTTTCTGGTACTGATTTCGTCCAGACTGAGGGTCGACATAGATTTCTCGTCCTGTTTCCGCATCCACAAACAGAGCTGATTCTGTGAACGGAAAATCGAGTTCCGCCGGATCGAGAACCTGAAATGCCACGACTTCGCTGCCGGTCGCCCGCAGGTAACCGAGTCGGGATTCCAACTGGTCTAATGGAGCGAGAAAATCCGAGAGCAGGATAAAGAGCCCTCGTTTCCGGACGCGCTCGGCGACCCGTTCCAGCGCGGCAACCAGTCCGGTGCTCTCTCCTTGTGGCGCTTGCTCCAGGCTCATCAATAAGCGTCGTAAATGACCGGGGCGATATCGGGGAGGAAGATATTCATCCACATCCGCCGAGAAACGAAACAGGCCAACCGCATCCCGTTGTGTGTTCAAAAAGTAGGCCAGTGTCCCGGCGAGGGTTTTGCTGTAGTCTGCTTTGTTATAAGAGAGCGATCCGTAAGACATCGAACGGCTATTGTCGAGCAGCAGATAACAGCGTAAATTCGTTTCGTCTTCATAGCGCTTAATATAAAGTCGATCGCTGCGGGCATAGAGTTTCCAGTCGAGATAACGAAGATCGTCCCCGGTGACGTATTGACGGTATTCGGTGAACTCGACGGAGAAGCCGTGGAATGGACTGCGGTGAAGTCCGGTGAAGAAACCTTCGACGACCGCTTTGGCCCGAAGTTCCAGAGAGCGTATCTGCATTAATGCTGCGGGATCGATATAGGAAGCCGGTGGATAAGTCGACGGCATTTCCTGCTCTCCGGGGTGGGAAATTTTAAACTCTAAATGCTATATCCTAAGAACCAAATGGTGAAAAATTCGAAATTCAAAGCACGAAATTCGAAACAAATTCAAAATTAGAAATTCAAAACTAAAGATAACAGCGAATCACATTAAACGTCACCCTGTTTCGAATTTTCAATTTCGAATTTATCCCCTTTCTTAATTCCACTCGGGGTGTTCGCATTCCAGCGGGAGGAGTCGTTTTGCACGATATGAACAGGAAATTAGTTCGTCCCAGACGGCGTACGGGTCGGCATGGAATACAAAACCGGCCTGAGCAGGAAGGACGAGCCAGTCTCCCCGTTCCATTTCATCTTCCAGCTGCCCTGATCCCCAACCGGCACAGCCGCAGTAGACACGATACTTTTTACACTGCGGCTTGTCCTGATTGGGACAGACAATGTTTTCGAAAACTTCCGCACTGCTTCCCATATAGACGCCGGGGACGACCGGGGTTTCATCGGGATCGAGATTGCCGCAGTCGTGGATGACGAACAGAGCGGCCGGTTCGACGGGGCCGCCGCAGTAGACCATGTCTTTCGTCTTGGGAAGGTCAAGATGACCGGTCAACGCATGGGCGACCGTCACGGAAGAAGGACGGTTGACCACCAGTCCCATTGCTCCGTCCGGGCCATGTTCCACAATGAGAACGACCGTTTTGAAGAAATTGGGATCACGCAGGCCGCAGCCAGCAACCAGAAACTGTCCTCGCAGTGAATCGCTCATTCGGGTTCTGATTGTGATGAAAACGGGTCGTGTGAACTCTTCACCCGCAGAATCCAGAATTCAGGAGACTACGAGAGTCGAGGCGATACGGAAATGGTCAAAAATCAACGTTCCCTTAATCTTTGATGCACAGTCTCATGACATTAGCTCGTGAAATCAGGATGACGGGAACAATCGCAATTATAACCATAGAGAGGCTCAGGCCAATCCCTGCTTTCGAAAAGTGGGTTGATCTCCTGTTTTGTCTGGAATGCCGGTTTGATGCCTTTTACGGCTGCGCCGCCCCGATTGCAGGCAATCGCGGCCACCCAACGATTCACTTCCGTTTATTGATCCCTGTTATCTCAGTCGGCCGCTTTTTTCTTTTTGGCGGCCTTCTTCTTCGTCGCGGCTTTCTTCTTTGGAGCCGCTTTCTTCGTTGTGGTTTTCTTTGACTTCTTGCCTGAAGTGCCGGCCCGGGCTTCGAGGAGTTTGACGACTTCTTCCATCGTTACTGACTGCGGATCGGACTCTTTCGGAATGGTGGCATTCACTTTGCCCCATTTCGCATAGGCTCCGTAACGACCTTCGAAGATGGCGACCGGCTTGCCGTCTTCCGGGTGAGCGCCCAGTTCTTTCAATGGCGTTTGAGCGGCGCGTCCTTTGAAATCCTTGAAGAGTTCCACCGCCCGAGCCAGATCGATGGTGAGAATATCGTCATCTTTTCCGAGTGACTTATAGCGTCCATGATGCTGGACATAAGGGCCAAAACGACCGATTCCGGCGTTGACGACCAAACCATCTTCGGGGTGCAGGCCGAGACGTTTGGGGAGTTCCAGCAGTTTCATTGCGAGATCGAAATCGATATCGCTTGGACTGATGTTTTTCGGGATGGAAACCCGCTTCGGTTTCGGGCCATCCTCAACAACATCCCCCAGTTGCAGGTACGGTCCAAACGGCCCAGAGAGGACATAGAGTGGAACTCCCAGTTCGGGGTGCATTCCCAGAGAGAGGGGCCCCTGTTTCTTCAACTTGATCAGTTTGTCGACCAGTTCGTCATTGAGTTCGGCCGGGGCGATGTCTTCCGGCAGCGAGGCATTGACGGTTTCTCCATTCTCCTGAGCTTCGAGGAATGGTCCGTAACGACCGACCCGGACGGCAGAGGAAATGCCATTGAGTTGAATCGTGCAGGCATCGCGAGGATCAATCGATTCCTTCTTCGATTCCACCTGCAGGCTGAGACCTTCGTCGCCAGAGTAGAACCGTTCGAGGTACGGCAATCGCTGGGCTTCCCCGTTGGAAATATCGTCGAGCGACTGTTCCATCTGGGCGGTGAATCCGGTGTCGACGAGGTTGGGGAAGTAGGTTTCCAGCAACCGGTTCACGGCAAGTGCGGTGAAGGTCGGAATCAACTGGTTACTCACTTTGCGAACGTAACCACGATCCTGAACGGTGCTGATAATGCTGGCGTAGGTCGACGGGCGGCCGATTCCTTCCGCTTCCAGTTTGCGGACCAGCGTTGCTTCCGTGTATCTCGCGGGAGGTTTGGTTTCGTGAGAGAGAGGCTCGACGTTCTGGCAGTCGACCTTTTCCCCTTCATTCAACTCGGGGAGAACCGAATCCTGATCTTCCAGTGCCGCTTCCGGATCGTCAGACCCTTCCACATAAGCACGAAAATAACCGGGGAATTCGACTTTGCGGCCGGTCGATTTGAACTCGGCGTCACCGGCTTCGATGGTGACGGTGTCGAAGCGGAGTTGGGCGTCCGCCATCTGGGTGGCGATGGTTCGCTTCCAGATCATGTCGTACAGTCGAGCTTCCGGTCCGGAGAGTCCCAGTTGATCGGCGGTGTTCATCTCTTCGCCGGCGGGACGGATCGCTTCGTGAGCTTCCTGAGCGTTTTTCGTTTTGTTGCTGTACTGTCTTGGAGAGGGACTTAAAAACGACCGCCCGTAATTGCTTTCAATGCGGTTGCGTGACGCGCTGATCGCCTCTTGCGAGAGCGTGACGCTATCGGTACGCATGTAAGTAATGTATCCCCCTTCATACAACCGCTGTGCCGTTTGCATCGTCTGTCGGGCAGACATGTTCAGTTTGCGGTTGGACTCCTGCTGCAACGTACTTGTGGTGAATGGAGCAGGGGGCTTTCGGACCTGTTGACGGTGTTCAATGCTGGAGATTTTCCAGTCACTCTTCTGTAGTCGGGAGTGCAGGTCGCGGGCCATTTCTTCGGTCAGGAGCAGAACATCGACACCGTCCTGAATGCGACCGGTGCTTTCGTCGAAGTCTTTTCCGGAGGCGACCCGTTTCCCGCCGACGGTCGACAGCTGGGCAGAGAAATTGGCTCCCTGACGGTTTTTCAGGTTCGCTTTCAGGTCCCAGAAGGTTCCGCTTCGGAACGCGATCCGTTCGAGTTCGCGAAGCACGAGAATTCGTACGGCCACGCTCTGGACACGACCGGCGGAGAGTCCGCGACGGATCTTGGTCCAGAGGAGCGGGGAGAGGGTGTACCCGTAAAGACGGTCGAGAATTCGTCGGGTTTCCTGTGCTTCGACGAGATTCATGTCGAGGTCACGGGTTTTCGACAGGGCCTCGAGAATGGCCTTTTTCGTGATTTCCGAGAAGGTCATCCGTTTGACCGGAACAGACGGCTTGAGGGTGTCGACCAGATGCCAGCCGATGCTTTCTCCCTCGCGGTCTTCGTCTGTCGCGACGATGAGTTCTTCTGCGTTTTTCAGAAGATCCTTGAGTTCCTTGACGGTTTTCTTCTTCTCCGGAGAGATGACATACAGCGGCTCGAACCCTTTGTCGACGTTGACGCCGAGTCGGGTCCAGGCTTCCGATTTCATCGCTTCCGGGATATCGGCGGCCTTTTCCGGGAGGTCGCGAACGTGTCCCATGCTGGCCCGGACGTCATAGTCGCTTCCCAGGTAACCTGCGATTTTTTTTGCTTTTGCCGGTGATTCCACGATCACCAGGCCCCGCTTTTTCTTCGAACTCGACATCCGTAGTTTTCGTTTGTTCGTTTTATTTTTTGGAAAGTCCTGACAAGACGTCGTTCCGACTGCCGTTGATCAAGTATTTGTCATCGGGCAGGGGGCTTTCGGGTACTTGTCGAATGACTCCTGGTCCGTTGGGTAACGGTTCCATCTGTAACTGTTTGACGGGAATTCCGGATTTTGATGAAACAGGCAATCTTCAATACAGAATCTGTGATACAGATTGCAAGCGTCATCGAAAGTACAACTCAGGCGAAGACTTTCGCCAATATTGCATTGCTTTTCTGGCTTGTGTTCAACACTCGTCGGGCTAAAATGCGGTTTTGCCAAACCGGCAATCTTTCACTGATCGGCAAGGACCGTCAAGAGAAGAATCAAGTGGTGACACCTGATCCTTCCGTGTGAGTCATTAAGTGATCGATTGTCAGATTGTCAAGAGTCGAGCCCTCTCGGGTCAGATTCTGACTTGTTCTCCCTGTGCTGATTTGCTGGGGAGAATTGGTGTGAAAACCGTCCTGTATCAGTGAATATTTAAGGGACCAAGGATGACTTCGCCGTTTATTTTGATGCGCCGTTACGAGAAGACCATGATGGTCATTGTCACCGGCGTCGCGATGGTGTCGTTCGTATTGTTAGGGGCGGTTCAGAACCCTCAGGACATCCCGGCTCCGTTGCTTGTGATTTTCGCAGCAGCCACTTTGGGAGCCGTGGCCTGGCTGGCCGGACTGAGTCGGGGCAAGGCTGTGGAATGGGGATTGTCCGGCGCGTTGATCGGCGGGATCTTCGGTCTGGTGGGGCTGATGTCCACTCGTGAAGCGAGTGCCGTGCTCACCAGCAACGGGAATCTGACCGCGACTGATCTTTCCAGACTGGCCCGACAGAGAAGCATCGCCAACAGCTTTGTGCAACTGGCGTTTCAGAACTCGTTCGGCATCAGCATGCCACCGCAACTGCAACGGCAGTTCATGTTTGGCTTCAGCGCCGGAGGAGAAGCAGAGAGCCGTGACCTGATCGCAGGGGAATTGCTGCGACGGGAAGCCGAAGGCATGGGAATGGTGATCTCCAATCAGGTGGTGATGGAGTTCATTAAACGTCTGACCAGCAAACCGGGCTTGCAGGAAGCGATCCAGCGAGCCGGTGCCCAGCTTGATCCACAGACTCAGATGTATCTGATGTTCCTCGGGGCTCAAGTGCAGGAGAGGCCACTGACTCGGGAAGCGTTCACCAAAATTCGCAGTCAGCTGCGTGTCTCTGAGTCGGAACTGTTGGATGCCCTTCGGAACGAACTGAAGACGGTTCAGGCATTCGAATTGCTTTATGGACGGAATGAACTGACTCCGGAAACGTTCTGGGAGTTTTACCGTCAGTTGAATGTGAAGCAATCGGCTGACGTGGCGGTGATTCCGGTTGCGGATTTCATCAAGCCGGACATGAAGCCATCGGAACTGGAATTGCAGGATCTGTTCAGCCAGTACCGGGACAATACCCCTGGGTTTACCGTGAATGGTCAGCCGGAAGAAGGACGCCCTGGCTTCCTGCAGCCGCGTCGTTTCCAGCTTGGATACCTGGAAGCGGTTTACGATCAGATCGAGCCGCTTGTTGGGGAAGTGACCGACGAAGAGATTCAGAAACGATACGAAGAACGTTACCTGCGAACGGTTCCTGAAGGGGAACAGCAGAAGATGGACGGACCGGCTCTGCCGCCGCTTTCTCCTCCTGCTGTCGATGCCCCCGGAGCAGAAGCACCTCAGGTCGACGCACCCAAAGTAGACGCTCCAAAAATGGAGGCTCCAAAAGCGGACGCACCACCAGCCAGTGCTCCTTCAGTCGATGCCCCGGAGAAAATGACTCCAAAGTCAGAAGAACCGAAAGCGGAAGAAACTAAGAAAGAAGAACCGAAGGCAGAAACTCCTGCGAAGGAGATGCCAAAGGAAGAGGCTCCGAAATCGGAAACGCCAAAACCTGAAGCTCCAAAAACAGAAGAAAAGCCGGAACCGAAAAAGGAAGCCGAGCCTGCCAAAGAGGAACCTAAGCTAGAAGAGAGGAAGAAGGAAGATCCTGCCCCGGAATCCAAGCCGACCTCTGGCATCATGATGATTCCAGAAACCAGCTTTGTCCTGTTCCTGCAGGATGAAGAGGCTCCAAAGAAAGAAGAATCTCCCGCTCCTTCTGAAGAGAAAAAACCGGAAGAGAAGCCTGCTGAAGAAAAGAAGCCGGAAGAGAAGAAACCAGACGCTCCAGCCAAGGACGAACCGAAGAAGGAAATGCCAGCGGAGCCGAAAGCTGACGCACCTGCTGCCGAGAAGCCAGCAGAAAAAGCGGACGGAGAGAAAAAGGAGCCAGCCATGCCGGCCCTGCCACCTCCTCCATCAGAAGATGATGTTCCTCCGCCGTCTCCCGTCTCGGAAGTTCCTCCGCTGGATGACGCTTTGAAAGCGGAAATCCGACAGAGTATTCTGCGTGAACGGACTGTTGCTGAAATCAAGAAGCGAACCGCTGCCGCGGGGGAATTCCTGAGCGAAATCGCCTATCGCGTCCAACAGGACAGTGGCGAAGAGGGGGCGTTGACACTCGAACAGGCAACCAAAGAACTGGAAAAGTATGCCGCAGATCACAACCTGGTGTATGTGGTGACACCGCTGCTCAGCTATGAGCAGTTGAGTCAGTCGGAAGACTACCCGATCGGTTCTGCAATTTCGGCACATCGCCAGCAGTCGACCGTTGCGGAATATCTGTACTTCTCTCCGCCGGCTGCAATTTACCGGGTGGGACAGGCGGATAACTTCCTGACTTCCAGCGGCTACGCTTTCTGGAAACTGGCCGACAAAGCGGCATACGCTCCGCAAACACTCGATGCCGAGCCGGGGTTGCGAGATCAGGTTGCTGAAGCGTGGAAGAATCTGCAGGCACGCCCGAAAGCACATGCCCGGGCTGAAGAGTTAGCCAAGCAGATTCGGGAAAGTGACAAGCCGATGCCGGAAGCGCTGGCCGAGGCGACCGTCACTGGTGAAGATGGAAGTCTGTTCGTCTCCGTCCGATCCACAGGAGATTTCACATGGATGAGCCGACCGATTGTTCCGCCGACCAGCATGCAGCAAAGTGGTCAGGTCGGCCAGTCGGTTGTGCCTGGAATTGAAGAGCCGGGAACCGATTTCTTCAAGACAATCTTCAATGACATGCAGCCTGGAGACGTCAAGGTTCTTCCAAACCGGGATAAGTCAGCCTATTACGTTGTGAAGATTCTCAACCGGACTCCGTCAACACCGGAAGAACTTGAAGCGTTCAGGGAAAACTTTATTAAGGCCGGGATGCAACAGCCCTACGGCAACCTGGCCCAGCGAACGCTTTCCCGCTATTCCACCGACTGGTTCAACGACTTCTTCGAACAATACGAAGTGGTCATCCTGAATGACTCTCGTGTGGATCTGGATCGTTGATCTGATGAGTGATTACTGAAACGATAAAAGCCGGAACAGAGCCACTTGCTTTGTCCCGGCTTTCATTATTCTGGAGATTCTCTTGACGTCTTTGCGGTAAGAGATTTTTGATGTTGTTTTTCTGGAGTATGGCAACCCGTTTTGTTTCTTTTCCAATGTCAGCTTACTAGAGCATTCTTTCAAATAATGTACGACGTCCTGCCACGCGGGCACATGATAGACCAAACTGGCCTAGGCGGCGAATCCCGATATGAGTACACAACATTCAGAAGAACTGCAGGCTGGTGACCGTTTTTCGTTTGGAGAAAACTGGACGCGGTTTCTGACGGTTCTGGATGAGGGGCGTATTCTTCAAGCCGAGAAGTCGCTTTGCGACATGCTGCAGGTGAAGGATCTGCAAGGGAAACGATTTCTTGACGTCGGGTCCGGGAGCGGTTTGTTCAGTCTTGCGGCGCGGAGGCTGGGGGCCAGCGTTCATTCCTTCGATTATGATCCGCAGTCTGTCGCGTGTACTCGCGAATTGAGAGCCCGTTATTTTCCAGATGATCCGGAATGGGTTGTGGGCGAAGGTTCCGTGCTGCACGAAAGCTATGTTCGGGAACTGGGGAGTTTTGACGTCGTCTATTCCTGGGGAGTGTTGCATCATACCGGGAAGATGTGGCAGGCGCTCGATCATGTTTCATCCCTCGTCAGTGAAGAGGGGAAATTATTCATTGCGATCTACAATGATCAGGGGCGAGCCAGCCGACTCTGGTTGAAGGTCAAGAAGGCATATAATCGACTTCCTTACGGATTTCGCTGGCTGGTGTTATGGCCAGCGGTCATTCGTCTTTGGGGACCGACCATCCTTCGTGATCTTGTCAAAGGACGTCCCTTTCACACCTGGCGGAACTATTCGAAAAGCGGCTCGCGTGGGATGTCGCCGTGGCGGGACGTCGTTGATTGGGTGGGAGGACTGCCGTTCGAAGTGGCCACACCAGAACAAATCTTCCGCTTCTTCCGAGACAAAGGGTTTCAGCTTGAGGAACTCAAGACGTGCGCAGGTGGACTCGGCTGTAATGAATTCGTGTTTCTGAAGAGTTCATAGAGCAACTGGGGAGAACGAATGCGAAGCCCGGCACGCGCAGGGCTCGCTCCAAATTTGGGAGTGAAGATTGTGGATGAGAGCAATGGATTGATTTCCAAAGAGTCCGGAGCTTGCACTGATCTGGCAACAGGATCACTTCTCTTTCTGTGGCTCCTGCCGTTCGCTGCGATCTTGGTCTGGGGAATCTATCTCGTCCAACCTGAAATGTTGGCTGCACTCACGGTCATTCCTCGTTGGGTATGGCCTCCCATGGGGCTTCTTGCAGCACTTCTGACGTGGCGCCGGCGACGCATGCTCCCTTGGAGGCTCTCCGTCATCCTGTGGTGCCTCTTCGTCGGCGTATACCTGGAGGAAGTTCGAAGCATGGGCCGGCTGGCGATCCCTGTGACCGACGTCAGTCCAGAGTCAATCCGGCTTTGTGTTCTTTCTGTCAATTGCTCCAGCAGCGGAACAGTGATCGAAGATCTTTTACCCGATTCTCCCGATCTGATTTTGATTCAGGAATCTCCCTCTCGTGATCAACTCCAGCAATGGGGTGAGCAACTTTGGGGAGACGATTTTGGAATCGTCTTCGCTCAAGACTGTGCCATTCTCGCTCGCGGTCAGTTGATTGAAACTGCGATTGATCGACAGGGCATTTATGCAATGGCTCGCTGGCGACCGACCGCAGAAGTCGAGATTGACGTCACGTCGCTTCGCCTGTGGCCGCCGCCAGTTCGTGCGGACTATTGGACTCCTGACTGTTGGCGTAGCTATGCCGAGGTACGACGCCGACAGGTCAATCAGATCGGTCAAATTCTCACTCAGTTGGCTTCGAGTACAGAACGACTTCCACTCATTGTCGGCGGAGATTTCAATTCTCCCGCAGGTGATGTTTCCGAGCAGTCACTCCATGAATTGAACTTGCGCGACGCTTTTGTCATGGCTGGACGGGGCTGGGGGAAAACCATCACCAACGACTTTCCGTTCCACCGAATCGACCGGATCTGGACTTCTCCCTCGCTTCGTACCATTTCCGTAACTGCACATTCAACACGTCATACAGACCATCGGCTGGTGAAATGTCTGCTGGACATTTCCACGCCGGAGACGTGAGCAGGCTGGGTCGATCAAGATCCAGCACATTAGGCGTTCATTTTAAGTGGATGTGTATTTGCAGATGACTCTCGTATATGCTGCGTTTCGCTAATTGCCTCATCCAGCCTACGAGAACTGGAAGGTTGGGATTATCCAAAGCGAAAATCGTCGACATATTACATTGATAAAACAATAGATATTTTAAATGAATAATGGAAATAGTAATGATCGCAATACTTGGGAACCTGGAACGCCAACCAAATTTGGAATGGCAGATGAAGGCTTTCTTCGGAAAATATTGAGATCGGGGCATGTAGCATATACTGGTCCAATTGGATTGTTTGGTGGTAAGTCAAAGCAACAAGTTGGTGGCGAATCGCATTCACGAAGTGTTGATGTCATTCATCGAGGCCTGAGCCGCAGATGGGAAATATGTCTCGATGAGGATGACACTTCGGTTGCTTCCGAATTCGTAGATAATCTTGAGGCTGCAGCGATCATTGCAGTACATTGGCTGAATGGCGTTCCAAAGGAAGATGCTATTGCAAGCCTTGCTAAGCTGGCCATTCAGATGCCAAGAAACCCTCGAAAGGAAGATGGGTGAGTAGACTGGGGCGATCATCTTAAGTGGATGTGTATTTGCAAATGGTTCTCACATGTCTTGGGTTTCGCTAATCGCTCTAATCAGCCTACGAGAACTCTATTCATAAAAAATGAAAAAATTCCTTTCTAGAGACCTTATTCTCCAGCTTCGCGAGATGGCCCGAAAGGGAGCATCCATCCGAATGATGGTTGAGGTAATACGAAGTCATACGAACACAAACGATGGCCTTGCGCTTGTCGTTGATCGCTACTTCAAAGAAGCTTTTCTCTTACCTCTCGGAGACATAAGACATATCGAGGGAAGTTCTTGTCTTGGCGGTAAAGTCTATGATGACAAACAGATTGACGAAATACTGCTTCCTCTTATCTCCATGACTAGAGAACGATGGGAAAACTTGATGTAGTGACGTGCGGAATGGCGGGGTGGCGCGTTCAGTGGAAATTCGAAATAGGTGCCATGCTCCTGTCGCGTTAGCAGCAGGAGCATGGCACTCAAGGTTGAATTTACTTCGCCAGACTCCAGCGCAAATAGGCTTCGAGGAACGGGTCGAGTGCGCCGTCGAGGACTTCGAGGGGGTTGCTCTGTTTCAGGTCGGAGCGGTCGTCTTTGACGAACTGCTGGGGTTGCAGGACGTAATGACGGATGGTCTGGCCGCCGAAGCCGATTTTGGACTTCTCGCCACGTCGGGCCGCATTTGCTGCTTCCTCTTTCTCCTGCTCGATCTGATACAGTTTGGCGACCAGCATTTTTCGGGCAAGAGCCCGGTTCTGGTGCTGACTCCGCTCGTTCTGGCATTGCACGACGACATTGGTGGGCAGGTGGGTCAGACGAATGGCCGAACTGGTTTTGTTGACCTTCTGTCCCCCCGCACCTCCGGCGCGGAAGACATCTTCGCGAACGATTTTATTGTCTTCCCAGTCCACTTCGATGTCGGCGGAATCCCCGAGATCCGGCGTCACGTCCACTGCGGCAAACGCGGTGTGCCGTCGTCCGGCCGAGTCGAACGGGCTGATGCGAATCAATCTGTGATTCCCGGTTTCTCCTTTGAGATAACCGAAAGCATAGTCTCCCTGAATGTGCAGGGTGACGTTCCGAATTCCCGCTTCTTCCCCATCGGACCGGTCGATTTCGTCGACCTTGTAGTCGTTGTTTTCGCACCAGCGGAGATACATCCGCATGAGCATTTCGGCGAAGTCGGCGGAATCGGTGCCCCCTTCTCCTGCCTGAATGGTCATGTAGGCGTGCCCGGCATCTTCCGGGTTCTTCATGCTCGCCTGCAACTCAGTGGCATCGAGCAGAGCAGTGAGTCGCTCCACGGTCGAACGAATTTCTCCGATCGTCTCTGGAGACTCATCTTCCGCCGCAAATTCGACGAGGACACCGATATCTTCCAACCCGGTGGAGATTTCTGCGAGTGGTTTAAGAACCGTTTTGATGCGGCGTAATTCCGCAACGAGAACCTGTGCCCGATCCTGGTGATCCCAGAAGTTCGGGAGAGACATCAACTCATCGATTTCGTTTGACCGTCGCTGTTTGGTAGCGTAGTCAAAGAGAGTCCTTTAAAAGGAGGAGACGATCAGTCAGATTCTGTATCTGGTCGCGGAGTTCGCTATCCATGGCAGGCAAGGCTCTTTCAAAGGGAATCTAAATCAACCGGAAAGTGTAGAGGAAAGCGATGGGGAAGGCCAGTTGGCCAGAGGTTTTGAGAAGTTGAAATGTTGAAATGGGAAAATTCGAAATCAGAAATTCAAAACAAATTCAAAGCACAAAATTCGAAATCAGAAAAGGTGCCTTTCCTCGTTCCCAAGCTCCGGCTTGGGAACACACTCAACACCAAGCTCTGCTTGGTCACTCTCTTGGCTTCCTTTCCAAGATGGGGAGACGTGTATCACATCTGGAGTGATTCATTAGAAATGTGAAGCAGAGCTTCGAGGCGAGTGCGTTCCCAAACTGGAGTTTGGGAACGAGGAGGAATTGCGATCTGTTTCGAATTTGATCCCCTCTATTCCACTTGCACGACCACCCGGCCGACGTTGTTGCCGTTCAGGATCTTCTGGACTTCGTTGTTCATCTGTGCCAGTGGAACCACCCGTTTGATGGTGTGGAGTCCCTGCGGTTTCCATGGTCCGGCGAGTTTGTTCCAGATGTCGGCGCGGAGGTCGTCCGGGCACCAGGCGGAATCGATTCCGGCGAGAGTCAGTCCACGAAGAATGAACGGATAAACCGTCAGCCCCAGTTCGGCTCCGGCGGTCACTCCGCAACAGGCGACGCAGCCACGATGGGAGATCATCTTGCAGAGATTGGTCAGGATGCTCCCGCCAACGGTATCAATTCCTCCGGCAAATTTTGTGGAGAGCAGGGGACGATTCTTCGGATCGTCGAACAGGTCGCGTCCGGCAATTTCTTTGGCTCCCAGAGTTTTCAACCAGCTGGACTGTTCTGACTTTCCGGTCACAGCGACCACGTGATACCCCAACTGGGCCAGAAGCATCACCGCCAAAGACCCGACTCCCCCGGTGGCTCCTGTGACGACGACGGGCCCGGAGTCTGATGTCACATTCTGATGTTGTAATGCCATGACGCACTGAGCCGCCGTGAATCCCGCGGTCCCGATGATCATCGATTCTTCCAGCGTCAAACCTTGCGGGAGAGGAACGATCCAGTCGGCGGGGACACGAATGAAATCGGACCAGCCTCCCCAGCGTTCCACTCCCAGTTCATGACCGGTCACAATCACCGGCATTCCGGGAGAAAAGCGGGGATCGGTGCTTTCCTGAACAATTCCCGCCGCATCGATCCCGGGGACGTGCGGGAATGATTTCGCAATCGCCCGATTTCCGGTCGCCGCCATGGCGTCTTTGTAGTTGAGGGAGGAATACCGGACACGAACCAGCACGTCCCCCGGAGGGAGTTCAGTACGTGGACGCCGTTCTATCCCGGCAACGACGCTTCCCTGAGAGTCGGTTTGTACGAGGTAACAGGAAAATTCGGGACTCATGAGAGCCTCTGGGTGATGGTTTGGTGCTGACTGGAAAAATGAAAACGGGAAAATTCGAAATACGAAATTCAAAACAAATTCGAAGCACAAAATTCGAAATCAGAAAACGGACTGACGATGAAGTTGGAACGGATTTGAATTTTTGATTTTGAATTTGTTTCGAATTTCCCTCCTTTTGAATTTCGAATTTCTTTCCCTTAATGTCCCGTTGCGGCGACTCGTTGTTGAATCGTTTCCAGTGAAACCAGTTCTCCACGACCGCAGCCTTTGCAGGCTCGGCTGGTGGCTGCCCAGTCTTCCGGGGAGTGGATGTTCGATTCCCAGAAGGGCCAGGTGCGGCATTGCATCGGTCGGACCGGGTAAATGGTGCAGCCGCGCTGGTGCGGATCAAAGTAAACGCAATCGCCGTTTGCGTATTCCGTCAGCGAAATTTTGCCTCGGGCCGGTCGGGTGTAGAGGAGGCGAATTTCTCCGATCGGTTTGTCGAGATAATCGGCAATTGCCTGAATTTCTGCGTCATTCACCCAGACAAAACCGGGGGAACCGGTGCAACAATCGCCGCATTGTGTACACTCAAACGGCAAACCGTCTTTGTACCAGGGGAGTTCGTTCGTTTCGGTCGAGTCGCCAGGCATGGATACGTTGTTTGCAGAGAAGTTTCGTGGATGGATCGGGAGTAACTTTCTTTCAGCATATCTACTGGCACGCAGTCTGTCAGTCTGCATCGTTTGCATTTGAAGAAGTTCGGGAAACCGCATGACGAATCGAAAAGTGGCCATCATCACTGGGGGAGCACGAGGAATCGGTCTGGGAATTGCCCGGCAACTGGCAGCGTCCGGGTGGAATCTGATGCTGAACGGGGTGCGTCCCAAAGATCAGGTGCAGCCAGTTCTTTCTGAACTGGAGAAACTGGGGGCCACTGTCGACTACGTTCCCGGTGATATTGGTGTTTCGGCCGATCGGCAGCGACTGGTGAATGAAACACTCAATCGCTTCGGACACATCACGTCGCTCATTAACAATGCCGGAATCACTTCGCCCGGCCGAAAAGATCTGCTGGAAGCGGACGAAGAGTCGTTCGATCGGGTCATTGGGGTGAATCTCAAGGGGCCCTATTTCCTGACGCAATTGGTCGCCCGACAGATGGTGCGGCAGTTTGAAGAATCGTCATCGTTTCGAGGAAGTGTGGTTTTCGTTTCGTCGGTTTCCGGAGAAATTGTGTCGACGAATCGGGGAGACTACTGCCTGACGAAAACGGCACTCGGAATGGCGACCAAACTCTGGGCGGCGCGGCTCGCCGAGTACGGCGTCGATGTGTTTGAAGTGCGTCCCGGAGTGATTCGCAGCGACATGACCGCTGGTGTGGAAGAGAAATACGACAAACTGTTTTCTGAAGGATTGTCGTTACAACGGCGGTGGGGAGAAGCGGACGACGTCGGTAAGGCGGTGCTGGCACTGGTTTCCGGCCAGATTCCGTATGCGACCGGACAAGTGCTCAAAATTGATGGCGGGATGACGATTCGGACGATGTGAGTGATCGACGTGAATTGAATATCGAATAATGAATACTCACGCAAAGTCGCAAAGAAATTGAAATGAATTTTCTGTGTTCGGTGAAGTTGTTGGTGGGATGGAACATCAAATAAGACAAGATGACTCGGTATGGCCGAATACCGTTCTTTGGGCAGGATCGGCGAATGACTTTATAGAGAATCCGCCGCGTTTACCGGCCAGGAAATTTGCCTGTCTTCTGATCACGGATGGTTCTCTCAATCAACTTGATGTGATTTCTGAACAATTGATCAAGGAGGGATGCCGGTATTTCGTCTGCTGGGGAAAGAACTGTTCGGCGCTGGATGACGTGATTGATCATACTGCTGTTGTGATGAAGATTGATGGCGACTTGAATGAGCAGGATCTCGTGATGACCACATGGCATGAAACGGAAACTCTTTCCGAAGTCGTGTGGTATTCAAAAGAATGCGCTCTTCCATCAGAAGAGGTTCAGTCGTCGACATTGGTTGTGATTGTGCTGGATTGCCCGGAAATTCTGACGGAGCTACGAGTGTTGCTGGAGGCACATGAATGAAATTCGACTGTCATTGCGGTGACCGGATTGCCGATCACTCTGATGATTTGCCGCACAAGGCCCATCTGATTCCCGACCAGAACTGGAATGCACTGTGGGACAGAATTGACGATGAAATTCTCCCAAAACTTGAAAAGGGACGTCAAAATCTCGAGACGACCGCAATGCAGTTACGAATCCTCTTCGGTGACGCAATCCGGGCGATGTACCAATGTCGGGAATGCGGTCGGTTGTACATCAACGACGAACATGGCAAGCTTCACTGTTATGTTCCGCAAGATGACGCCGCGTCATGTACGATCCTGAAAGAGCATCCCACCCCCTGATCCCTGAATCCTGACCCCTGATCCCTCCCCATGTACTACATTGATCCGCATGTTCATATGGTTTCCCGCACCACCGATGATTACGAGCGGATGGCTCGCATGGGGTGTGTGGCGGTGAGTGAGCCGGCATTCTGGGCCGGGTTCGATCGGGGAACAGTCGAAGGGTTTCGCGATTACTTCAATCAACTCACCGGATTCGAGCCGAAGCGAGCAGGGTGGTCCGGCATTCAGCATTACACCTGGATGTGCATCAATGCCAAAGAAGCGGAAAATGTCTCGTTGGCTCGCGAAGTGATTGCGATCATTCCGGAGTTTATCAGCGCTCCGGGGGTTCTGGGGATTGGCGAAATCGGTCTGAACAAGAACACTCCCAATGAGTCGACGGTGTTTCGGGAACATCTTGATCTGGCGGCGAAGCTGAATGAACTGGTGCTCATTCATACGCCGCATCTTCAGGACAAGTACAAGGGGACCCGCATGATTGTCGACATGCTGAAAGAGCGAAACGACATTCCTCCGCATCGGGTTTGTATCGATCACGTGGAAGAACACACCGTCCGGTTCGCCAAAGAGAACGGGTTCTGGTGCGGGATGACACTCTATCCGACCACAAAATGCACTCCCGCCCGGGCTGCGGACATCATCGAACAGTTTGGAGACGATCGGATTCTCGTGAACTCCGCAGGGGACTGGGGACCGAGTAACCCGCTGGCGGTGCCGGATTTCATTCAGGAAATGAAACGTCGCGGGCATTCCGACGCGAAAATCAAAAAAGTGGTTTACGACAATCCTCTGGAATTTTTCAGTCAATGTGCCCGATTCCAGTTCACTCCCCCGGAACAGCAGCGTAAAGGGTAGGAAATTCGAAATTCAAAACCAGAAATTCAAAATGTGAGCAAACGCTCTTTGTATGTATGGTCAGTGCCGCCAATGGTTTCGAATTTCGAATTTGTTTTGAATTTCCTGCCTTGAATTTTGAATTTAAACTCCATGCTTCCCTTGAATATGTACTTTATATAGTGAGGATGTCGTGATGGCAGCGGAAGTGAAGACGGGGAACGAAGGGATTTATCTGGAAATCCATCTCAGCGAGAAGCTGACTCAGGATGACTACCATCACTTCATCCCGATCATTGAAGAACGGATCAAAGATCAGGGGCAGGTGAGGATTCTGGTTATTCTGCATGATTTTCACGGTTGGACCACCGGGGCAATGTGGGAAGACATGAAGTTTGACCTGCGGCATTTCGGCGACATCAACCGGCTCGCCGTTGTCGGAGAATCAAAGTGGGAGCAGGGGATGACGGTCTTCTGCACCCCGTTCACCACGGCGAAGATCAGGTTTTTCGATGAATCCAAGTTACAGGAAGCGACCACATGGATTCAGGAGCAGTCCTGATTTGACGGTTCTGAGTTTCGGAGAATTTTCAGAACCACGAATCGGACGAACCACACGAATGAATTTTCTCGTGGATGCTGATCAAAAAAATCGTGCGATTCGCTTCATTCGTGGTTTCTTTCACTTCTGTCCGCCGTTGACGAAGAGTGTTTCGCCCGTCATCCAGGCGGAATCGGAGGACGCCAGATAGATCGCCAGTGGAGCGATATCCTGTGTCTGGCCGATGCGTCCCAGGGAAGTATTCGATTCCACTTGTTTGCGGAAATCGCTTTCAATCACTCCGACCGCATGGGCTCCTTCCGTTTCCACCATTCCCGGCCCGATTCCGTTCACGCGGATTTTTCGAGGTCCCAGTTCGGCAGAGAGTGATCGGGTAATCGCGTCGACGGCTCCTTTGGTTCCGGAATAGACGGCCGCTCCCGGAATGGCGACTTTCGAAATGGTGGAACTGATGTTGATGACGCTTCCCCCGTCTGGCCCCATTCGCTTCACCGCCGCCTGAGTGGCGAGCAGCAGTCCCAGCACATTGATGTTGAATTGTTTGTGGAAGTGCTCCGGGTTGATTTCCTCGAGAGAACCGAACTCGTAAATTCCGGCGTTGTTGACCAGAATGTCCAGGCGTCCGAAGGCCTTGTCGGCTTCAACAAAGAGATGTTCGATCTGCTCCGGTTTTGAAAGGTCGGCTTGAACGGCAATTGCCTTTCCTCCGGCCTCCTCGATTCGGGCGACCACCGCGTCGGCTCCCGACTTGCTGCTGGAATAATTGACAGCAACCGTCGCCCCCGCCTGAGCCAGCTGAAGTGCGATCTCTGCGCCGATCCCTTTGGATGCTCCTGTGACAACTGCCACTTGTCCTGCTAATTTTTTTGACATGATCTGATTCCGGAAAGTACTTTTGGAAGTGGGTTTTTGTACCAATAGGTATATAATTCGGATTGCGAGTGTGGCTGTCAATTGAATTTTGTACTGATTGGTAAGAAAAGTTGAAAAATCATGGCTGGTGGACGTCCCCGACAATTTGACCCTGAGGTTGCCTTGGATCAGGCGATGGAGGTCTTTTGGCGTAAAGGATATGAGGGAACGACGTTACCAGATCTCACGGGCGCGATGGGGATCAATCGTCCGAGTCTCTATGCGACATTTGGAAGTAAGGAGGCGTTGTTTGAGAAGGTCGTTGAGCGTTATTTAAACGGCCCTGCCGGGCATCTGAAGCAGGCGTTATCTCAGCCGACGGCCAGGCAAGTCGTGGAAGCCATATTCGATGTGGAGAAGCGAAATCTGATTCAGAAGGACCGTCCTCAGGGCTGTCTGGTGGTGCAGGCGGCACTCTCCTGTGGGGATGGCGCCCAGGCGATTCAGAAGCTGCTCTCCGATCACCGCAATTCCTTTCAGGAATTACTGAAAGATCGATTCGAACAAGCGATTTCAGAAGGGGATCTCCCTTCAGGTGCCAACCCTGCGGTTTTGGCGAGAGAGATTTGTGCCTTGAACTATGGTTTGGCGGTTTTGTCGGCCGATGGGGCGACTTCTGAGGAACTTTCAACGGTGACAAAACAGTTCATGGTGAACTGGCCGGTGGTTGAGGAGAGAGTTTCCACAGAAGCAATGAATCAGAACGAGTCAGACGCTTGACCGTATAGGCCGTACAGATTAAATTTCGTGATTCCTTCATTCATGTTGGCGCTAAGGGTGCCGAATGTGAGTGTGATTTTCGAACTGAACAGAGCAGTTTGCTCTACCATGTGCCCGCGCAGCACGGTTATCAGCAGATAGGCACTGATGCCCGCGTGGCAGAACGCGGCAGTTCATTTCCAAAATGTACTAGAAGATGCGACGAACGGTTCCATGCCGACAATTAACCAACTGATCCGCAAGCCACGCAAGAAGCAGACTTCCAAGACGAAAACACCGTTGTTGGAAGGAGCCCCACAGAAACGGGGGGTCTGTTTGCAGGTTCGTACCATGACGCCGAAGAAACCGAACTCGGCGTTGCGGAAAATCTGCCGTGTCCGGTTGTCCAACGGCAAGGAATTGACCGCTTACATCCCCGGGGAAGGGCACAACCTGCAAGAGCACTCCATCGTGCTCGTTCGCGGTGGTCGTGTTCGCGACTTGCCAGGGGTTCGATACAAAGTTATCCGCGGTGTGCTGGATACCTTGGGCGTTCAAAAACGTCGTCAGGCCCGCAGCCGCTACGGGGCAAAACGCCCGAAATAGAGCAGTTTGCTCTACCGGGTACAGGCGAAGGGACGTCTGTTCATACACAACTCTCTTTCTTGTCTGCATAACGTCGAAACAAACAATGGTCTGAATTCTTCAAAATTCAGGCCACTGCTATTCGTTCTCATGACACCGGCTCATTCGTCGGTGGAGTAAGAGTTGCCTGTCGTTCAGGCAACAGAGGAGCAGGAGTCTCGTGGAAGAGATTCCGTTCTTATCTGAATTCCGTGAAATTGTTGAAATTGAAGTGCTGAAAGAAGCTTCCTAATGGCCAAGAGTTTTACCGCCAGCAAAAGCCAACTGAAACCCGATCCTCGTTTTGGATCGAAGCTGGTGACCAAGTTCGTCAACTGCCTGATGTATGACGGCAAGAAAAGCGTCGCTTTCGGCGTTTTCTACGATGCGATTGAAATCATCGAAAAGAAGATCACCGACGCAGCTTCTGTCGATGTCTTCACTCAGGCTCTGGAAAACGTGAAGCCACACATGGAAGTCCGCTCCAAGCGAGTCGGGGGAGCCACCTATCAGGTTCCAACTCCCGTGAGCAGCCGCCGTCAGCAGGCTCTGGCGATTCGCTGGATTCTGGAAGCGGTTCGTGGACGTAAAGGTCGCCCGATTGCTCAGTCTCTGGCTGACGAGTTGATCGCTGCCTACCGACGTGAAGGGGTCGCCATGACCAAGCGTGAAAACGTTCACCGTATGGCCGACGCCAACCGTGCCTTCGCTCACTTCGGCTGGTGATTTTGTTTACCAACTGAGAATTTGAATCCTGTTTAGCTGCACCTGGATACCATGTGCAGCTAAATTTGTTTAGGGCAGGTCACTTGAGTGTCGTGCCACGTTGTTCATGACTCGGAGATATTTTTACCGCGAAGACGCAAAGGACGCGAAGAGGATTCTTTCTTTGAGCCCTTTGCGTCTTCGCGGTAAAGAATGCTCCTCCATAGTCAGTTATTCTTTCCTGCCGGTTGATCCTCCATGTCCTTCCCTATTGAAAAACTGCGAAATCTCGGAATCGTTGCCCACATTGATGCCGGGAAGACGACGACGACGGAACGCATATTGTTTTATGCTGGCGCCATTCACAAAATGGGGAACGTCGACGACGGCACGACCGAAACCGACTTTGATCCGGAAGAGGCCAAACGGGGAATCACCATCTATTCCGCGGCAGTGACCTGCCAGTGGAAAGATGTTCGCATCAACCTGATCGATACCCCGGGGCACGTGGACTTCACGGCAGAAGTCGAACGAAGTCTGCGAGTGCTCGACGGCGCGGTCGTTGTCTTCAGTGCGGTGGAAGGGGTCGAGGCCCAGAGTGAAACGGTCTGGCGTCAGGCGGATCGGTACAAGGTGCCTCGTCTTTGCTTTATCAATAAGATGGACCGCATCGGCGCGAGTTTCGAACGGACGCTCGGTCAGATGGAAAAACGCCTGCGGGCCAAGCCGGTTCCACTGACGATTCCCATCGGCGCGGAACATGGCTTCAGCGGCATCATTGATCTCATTCGCCGCAAGGCTCTGTATTTCGACGCCGCGGATCAGGGGCGAACGATCCGTGAAGAAGAGATTCCCGAGGATTATCAACTGGTCGCCGAGGAATGGCGAGCCAAACTGCTGGACGTGATCGCCGAACGGGACGATGCCGCCCTGGAGCAGTTCTTCGCGGAGGGAGATCTGCCGGAAGCGACGATTCATCGTCTCCTGCGAGAAGCGACACTGGCCGGAGAAATTCAGCCGACATTTACGGGAACCTCTCTTCATTACGTCGGTGTCCAGCCGATTCTGGATGGTGTGGCCCGGTATCTGCCGAGTCCGCTGGATGTCCCTCCGGTGAAGGGAATTAACCCGAAGCCGAAGAAAAACGAAAGCCCGGAAGTGGAACGGCGTCCCAGTAACGACGAACCACTGGCGGCTCTCATCTTCAAAATCGTCGCTGACAAACATGCGGACCTGTGCTTCGTGCGGGTCTATTCGGGAGTGCTAAAATCTGGTACCCGACTGCTGAATCCCCGTACCGGGAAGAAAGAATTCTGCAGTCAGATGTGGCATATTCAAGCGGATGCCCGGGAGAAGATTGAAACCGATTTCGTCGAAGCCGGGGACATTTGCGGCATCATCGGTCCGAAAGATGTGGTGACCGGCGATACGCTTTGCGAACAGCAGGATCAGATTCTTCTGGAGTCGATTACGTTTCCAGAAACCGTCATCTCTATGGCCGTTGAACCGGAGACGAACGCCGACCGGAAGAAACTGGAAGACGCTCTCGCCCGGCTGGCGCGACAAGACCCCACTTTCAAAACGAAGATCAATGAAGAGACCGGGCAGACCATCATCTCAGGGATGGGAGAACTGCACCTCGAAATTCTGAAGGAGCGTTTGCAGCGCGACTTCAATCTGAACGTTCGGGTTCATAAACCCCGTGTTTCTTATCGTGAAACTGTCACCGGGAAATCGGAAGCGGAAGAGACCTTTCAACGTTCGGTCGGGGGAGAGACGACATTCGCCAGTGTCCGTGTTCGGGTGGAACCGTTTGACTCGGAACAGCCGATCACTGTCATTTCCGCGATTCCGCCAGAGACCATTCCCGGAGAACTGGAAATGGCGGTGCGTGAAGCGGTGAAAGAATCGGCTCAATCCGGCGGGAAGCTCGGTTACCCGATCATCAAAACCAAGATCACGATTCTCAACGTGGGCTACCGACCGGGAGAAACGACCGAAGAGGCCCTGCGTGCGGCTGCGACACATGCCGTGCAAAGCGCACTCACTCAGGGAGAGATCGGTCTGCTGGAACCGGTCATGAAGCTGGAAGTGGTGACTCCGAGTGAGTTTGTCGGGAACATTCAGGGAGACCTGAATCAGCGTCACGCCAAGATTTTTGCCAGCGAGCATCGCGAGCACCTGACGGCACTTCAGGCCGAAGTGTCATTGGCGAAAATGTTCGGGTATTCCTCACATGTACGTAGCCTGTCGCAAGGTCGGGCATCGTTTTCGATGGAACCGCTCAAGTACGATCTTGCTCCGAAATCAGTTTTAGATGAAATGCTTGGCTGATTGTTGATCTGTTTCTGTGGCGGAATCTCTGGAAAACTCCCGAAACCTTTCAGAATCTGTTCACAGTCGGGACCAGAAACACGTACACCGACTGAAGAGATTCTTTCATTCGCCATTACCCTGCGTGTCTCAGGCTGGGCGATCGTTTCACTTCAACTCATGTTCATGGCGGAGTGAGAAATGCAACAATCGAAACGCTCGGCGTTTACGCTGATTGAATTGCTCGTGGTCATTGCGATTATCGCGATTCTCGTCGCGCTGCTGCTGCCAGCGGTGCAACAAGCTCGCGAAGCGGCCCGACGAACCCAGTGCAAAAATCATCTGAAGCAACTGGGGCTCGCCGTTCACAACTACCAGTCGGCGAATCGGTATTTTCCGATGAGTGCTTCAATCAACGTGTCGACGATTGTTGAAGAAGATACGAATGCATCCTGGGGAGTTCACGGGCGACTTTTGCCGTACCTGGATCAAGGTAACCTGGCCAAGGTCGTCGATCTGACTGTGGCCTGGGATGGTGTTACAGCGTTGAGTGGACTGAAAATCCCGGTCTATGCCTGCCCCAGTGATCCGGGATCGGACAAGGCCCGGGATGTCTCTCCCAAAGCGGCGAGTCCTCTTTATCCAACAACATACGGTTTCAGTTTTGGAACGTGGTTGATCTTCGATCCGACAACCGGTCAGGCCGGAGACGGTTCGTTTGGACCCAATACGCGTTTCGGATTTCAGAGTTTCAGTGATGGGACCAGTAACACTTTGCTCGCTTCTGAGGTGAAAGCACAACAAAAGTATGCGAGGAATGCTGTTCCGGAAAACGGAGACGGAATGCCGGGGGCGTCATTGAGTGAAGTGATTGCGAAAATTCCGGTCGCGGACTGGTGTCGCCCCAACGGTCACACGGAATGGCCGGATGGACGGGTTCATCACGATGGGTTTACGACAACGGCCGGACCAAACAGCAAAGTTGCCAGCCCTCATGGAATGAATCAATGCAATCAGGGAGACGACATCGATTTCAATTCCAAGCAAGAAGGATCGAGTCGGTTGATTTCCAGTTACGCCATTATCACTGCACGCAGTTATCACACCGGCGCGGTGAACTCAGCCATGATGGACGGTTCGGTCCGAACCATCAGTGAGAACATTAATCTTGCCATCTGGCGGGCGCTTGGGACTCGTTCGGGGAATGAAGTGGTTGGGGAATTCTGATTGGCGGTGTGAGCACCGTTCCCCAGTGGATGTCTGGGGGGCGGACCGGTTTTACATTCAGGTTTCGCATCATGGTTCAAGTCATCCAGTCACTGTCTGAGGGAACCCAATGTCGCGACGATTCACCCGCAGAATCTCAATTGGGACTTTTATTGCTCAGCTCCCGCTTTTAGGTATCGTCTCGCTGGGAGATTTTGGGTTCTATTTTCCTGGTGCAATGGGAACCTGGAACCATTTTGTGTTATGGATGGCTTTTTACCTGGTTGTCCTTATCGTCGGCGTAGTAACGGCACTCATTTCTCGTGCGTGGGGCTTGGCGGCAATTCATATTGGATTGCCCATCACCCTCATTTTTGCAATGTGGTGCTATGTGTCGATTCCGGAGCCCCCTTTGAATGCGTCCGAATATCAGTTTCTTATTGGTAAGCCAATCGATGAAGTTGGCACGATTCTGAGACGCAGAATTCGTGGCGCCGGTCTGGATGGCGTTTTAACGGAACCAGACGCGAATGGACAACCCGTTGAGTTTGGATTTCAAAACTATGAAGGCATGACGATTCTCTATTCTAAAGACCGCCGGGTCGTCGAAGTCAGAGCGAGGCGTTCCTACTGACATTCCATTGGCAGTAGGAGGCATGGAGTCGCTCCCGGGTTGGTGGTGCATTCCGCACGAAGACGGCGGGTGGTATGGTTGAGGAGATTGAACTTGGACAGGCTACTCGACCTGAAGGGGCGGAAATTTGAGTGCCGCGCCCCAGTCACACTTGGGCGGTCGAATATGTGTGATACAGACAATCCAGGTTCACCATGATTGATCCAAATAATTTCTGGAGTTCAAACTACTACGAGCACCCGTCGATCACGGACGAGATGATTCGCATTGCCGAATCACGATTGTCAATCAAACTGCCTGCATCCTACGTCGATCTGCTGCGTATTCAAAATGGTGGCTACACTCACGGATTCGCCTTTCCGATGACGCAACGCACGTCTTGGGCCGATGATCACGTTCCTCTGCATGACCTTGCCGGCATCGTAATCGATCCGCAACATCGAACGGCTGAGAATCTGCTCGATACTGAATATATGACAAATGAATGGGGGCTTCCGAGACGCCAGGCGTTACTCTCTGGAGATGGCCACTGGTGGATCAGTCTTGACTATCGAAACGGACCAACGCCGTCAGTTATTAGGCTTGACGTTGAATGCGATCAACAGGTGCAAATCGCTCAGACTTTTGATGACTTTCTAAATGGCTTGGTGCTTCAAACTGAATTCGGCACTGATGGCGAATAGCTCCACAGTGGCAGTGGGGGCACCTTCCCCCAGTGGGTGTCTGGGGCGCGGACCGAATTTCTATCCAGATTTCGCGTCATAGCCCCAGTCCGGCAATCAGGCAATAACGAGCTTGCTCGCGATTCTGGAATGACTGGGGCCATGAGTGCTGAAGGACAAGGACAGTGGGGTCCGCCCCCCAGCCACTCCGTCGCCCTGACGGCATGTGGATTTTTTGATCGAAGTCAGTTTCTTGCCCTTGCGAACAGAATTGAAATTCCATAGCATTTCTATCGGTTCTTATGGGAATGATTCCCGCTGGTCCGTTTTTGGATGTTTTCCTGAAACGTGTCTGGTTAAATTGTGATATCTCGATCTATTCGCTGTGGATAATATCTGCGGAAGCCGCTCGCTGCTGCTAGAGATCCGTGGCGACCTACTCGTCGGTGTGTGATGCCAGCCTGCAAGCCATTGCCACGTTTGTTGGGTCTGTCTTCCGGCTGACACGGTAAGGTTTCCTGTTTTCATCTTGGATTTGAGCAAGTGATGCCAACGGAGATTGGTGAGTCACTTCTATCTGCGCTGGTGATGCCGAGATTCCGCTAAGTTGTGCCGTGTTCGTTGATTTCAAGCGTAATCCTTCAGGGATGGAGAGGGATTGTCGTGGACGGGTTGATTTAACGTTCAATTGAATTGATTTATGAGTATGTGTCAGTGCAGGGAGACGTTGACATCGATGCAATCGTGTTGCGCAAGCGATTTCATTTCCAGGAAACTTCCCAAATCTTTGGTGAATGAGATGCCCATGCCTTCTGGGCATTTCATTTGAGCCGTTGTTTAGGGCGAATTATGTATTATCGAAATTGGTTTGTCCGGCAAGCCCGCTGGGGCGGAACCGTTGCTCTATTGCTGTCAGCCATGAGTTGCGGTTCGAGCTCCACGAAGACGAACATATTTACAGTAAGCGGAGTGGTGACATTAAATGGCAAACCACTTCCGGACGCCACCCTGATCTTCCTTCCGGATAATGGGCGCAGTTCCGCTGGAAAGACCGATGATTCTGGCCGTTACTTCCTGTTCTATAACGAACGACAGAAAGGAGCGGTCGCAGGCAGGCATCGAGTACAGATTACGGCTGCTGAACTGGTTCCAGAAAAGTTGGACACGGAAGGCCAACCGGTTTTCAAGCAAATTCTGCCTGCCGAATACAATGCCAAGTCTGAGATGGCTGTCGAAATCACTTCTCATCGAGACGACGTCAATTTTGACCTGAAAACGAAGAACCCCTAACAAAGCTGACCCCGATCCGCTCGCGGAAAGGAAATTCTCATGGTTTGAGAGGTTTTGTTCGTGGCTCTAAATAACCATCAGCTCATTGGCAGGAAATCATATTGACTCACTGGTGGCTCCCGGTGGTCGAGTCAAGAGATGCCTGCGTTACCCAATCATCGAATTGGTGCAAACCGTCAGGTCTGCATAATTAGTAACTGTTTTCCCATTCAGATTTAGGAAAGGTTGTTAACTCATGTATTTGGTTTTAATTCGTAGGAAGATGCGTCCGGGATTTACGCTGATTGAGCTTCTGGTTGTCATTGCAATTATTGCCATTTTGGTTGCATTGCTGCTGCCGGCTGTCCAGCAGGCCCGCGAGGCCGCGCGACGCAGTCAGTGCAAAAATAATTTGAAGCAGATGGGGTTGGCGCTCCATAATTACCATGATGTGCACTCGGTCTTCCCAAGTAATGGCTACAATCCATTCGGGGCGTCCTGGCACGTCTTTTTGCTCCCGTTTCTGGATCAATCGGCACTCTATAATCGCCTGGAATTTGGAGCAGACAGCCGGTTTATGATGCAGGCGAATGTCGCTCCTGCCCAAGTTATTCTGATCGATGTCTTCCGAACCGCACGGGTGAGTTATGTTACTTGCCCTAGCAGCAGTTTGCCTGCCGTGAACGGACATGCTGTCCCGATTGCTCAACAAGGAACTTACGGCACGACCGTTCCAGTTCAGAATAGCGACTACGTGGGCATTGCTGGCCACACGCGAGATCCAAACACTCAGGCGAACCTCTACACCTCAGGTTCTTATGGTTTTGAAGCCAGGAACGGGGCTCTTTATTACCGCAGCAATACTGGAATGCGGGATCTGACCGATGGAAGTTCAAACACGTTGTTCGTCAGTGAGTCCAGCCGAGAGATGAAAGATACACTGGGGGCAAAAGGAAGCGCTGGTGCCGTCTATGATCTGCGCCAGGGGGCTTACTCTGGGGGGATGTGGATTTCAATTACCAGTAGTTCGGCCTGGGCATGTAACCAATCCTCGATTCGTTTCCCGATCAATTCCAATTTAATGACAACGACCGATGGTGAAGGATATCGCCAGAAATACACTCACAACAATCCACTCTCTTCACACCACACCGGTGGAGTTCACTGCACCTTGGGGGATGGAAGTGTTCGCTTCATTTCCGAAAATATGAGCGAAGTGACTCTCCAACGATTGGCCATTCGTAATGATGGTCTTGTTGTCGGCGAATTCTAAGTGGCCGTAAGGATCGTCCTGAAAATAACATTTCGGGTAGCCCGGCCAGTATTGGCCGGGTCGCGCAGCGACAAGAAGCCTGCCCCTCAGCGTTCAATTTCACAGAAGATCTCATATTCTGATTGGGCGAGCGAGAGACATTTCACAGTCATTGGGCAATAGGTCTCCTGAGAGAAGAGCATCTTGTGCCTACGGCACCCGGCAGGAAGGCTCGCACGCCAGTAGGGCCACGTACGCCATTATCACCTCTCGCAGTTACCACACCGGAGCAGTGAACTCCGCCATGATGGACGGTTCGATTCGAACCATCAGCGAGAATATCAATCTCGCAATCTGGCGGGCGCTGGGAATTCGTTCAGGGAATGAAGTGGTTGGGGACTTCTGACCCGGTTTGTGAGCGGAGTCTTTGGGTGCCCTGCTCACATCGCGCCAGCAGGGTGAGCAGGAATGGGCGTTGCTATGACGTTCGCATGCTCCTGCTGCTGACGCGACAGGAGCAGGGCACCCATTTCGATCTTCCTTGGACAGGCCACTCGGCCCCGATACACTTTCACCATCTCATTTCTTTTGTCGACAGCAAAAAAAGGAAGGGCTCTCATGGACAGATTGCAAGATTCTGATCCGGCAACCGATTCCGATGAACGTCAGGTTCGGACCTGGGCCATGGCCATTCATCTTTCGCAGTTGGCCAACTTTGTGGTTCCGCTTGGTGGAATCGTCGCTCCCATCGTGATCTGGCAGGTGCAGAAAGACAAAATGCCGTCCTTGGACGAGCATGGAAAAATCGTGGTCAACTGGATGCTGTCCCTGTTGATCTACTTCATGATCGCCTTTGCCCTGGTCTTCGTCCTGATCGGATTTGCCGTGATGGCCGTGCTTGGAGCCCTGGCGGTCGTCTTTCCGATCATTGGCGGGATCAAAGCCAATCAGGGGGAAGTCTGGAGATACCCAGGGTCGATCAGGTTCTTTTGAAGCCTGACGGGGTGTCCCAGCTAGTGCCTTGTCAGGCTTCAAACTTCGGGTTGTCTCACATGTTCCGCGGCTCGTTGGCCGCTTCCGTTTCGATTCATTCACCCGAATTTTGAATGCTGACGCAACACTAGGCCGGGTGGAATTGTTAAGGAAATAAATTTGGGTGCCATGCTTCTGTCGCGTCAGCAGGAGGAGCATGGCGAACGTGATAGGGGCGCCCATTCATGCTCACCCTGCTGACGCGAGGTGAGCATGGCACCCGTGGCATGCAGGCTCTAGAATCAGGCGATTGCGCTTCTTTTCTCTGACATTCGCCTGATTTTCCGCATGTTTGAATTTCATCTTGATCACACCGATTCCCGTTCTCAGGCCCGTCTGGGGCGGTTTGAAACTCCGCATGGAGTTGTGGAAACCCCGGTTTTTATGCCGGTGGGGACGCGCGGGACGGTGAAGGGGGTCTGGCCGCATGAGTTGAAAGCGGTCGGCTCCAGTATGATTCTGGCCAATACCTATCATCTGGCGCTCCGGCCGGGGGAAGCGGTCGTCAAGGATCTCGGCGGGTTGCACGGTTTCATGAACTGGGATGGCCCGATTCTCACCGACAGCGGCGGATTTCAGGTCTTCAGTCTCGCTGATCTGCGAAAAATGGATGACGACCGGGTCGTCTTCAAGTCGCACATCGACGGCAGTCTTCTCGATCTCACCCCGGCCCGGGCGATGCAGATTCAGGAAGATCTCGGGGCGGATGTCATCATGTGTCTGGATGAATGCCCGCCGCACGATGCACCGATGTCGAAACTGGAAGCGGCGGTGGAGCGAACAACCCGGTGGGCGAGGCTATGTCGGGATGCCCATCAACGGGAAGATCAGGCGCTGTTCGGCATCGTTCAGGGAGCCACGAGTCCTCAAATGAGAGAGCGTTCTGCCCTCGGATTGCTTCCGCTTGAATTCCCCGGCTACGCCGTGGGAGGGCTCAGTGTCGGAGAATCTCCGGAAGAAATGTATGCGACTCTGGACGTGACGGTTCCCTTTCTTCCGGTCAACAAGCCCCGATATCTGATGGGAGTGGGGCGTCCCATCGACATCATTGAGGGGGTGTTGCGGGGGGTCGACATGTTCGATTGCGTGATGCCGACCCGGAACGCCCGCAATGCCACCGCGTTCACCAGTCAGGGGGTGGTGAAAATGCGGAATGCGAAGTATCAAAAGGATTTGCGTCCACTGGATGAGAACTGTTCCTGTCCCACATGCCAGCAGTTCAGCCGGGGATATCTGCGTCATCTGTTCCATGTGGGAGAGATGCTGGGCCCGATGTTGCTCTCGGTTCACAACCTGGCGTACTACCAGCAACTGGTCCGGGAATTGAGATTGGCAATTCGTTCCAACTCGGTACAGGAGTTTCGGCTTGACCATCTTGCCCGTACGGCACCCGGTCTCTAAACTACTCGCTTCCTTCAATCCGGCAAAGCGGATTGTGTTTCGAAAATTTTGTTGAGTGTGACAGTCGAGCGGTCATGAAGAATCTCATTGAGTGGTCCCGTTTACTTGCTGCTGATCCTGCTCCGGCGGGAGATCCCGGCATGGGAGCGTTCATGATTTACATGGCCGGTGGTCTGGTCATCTTCATGATCGTGCAGATGTTGTTTGGACGGACCGAGTCGAAAGAGCGGACACGTCGCGAACAACTGATCAACAATCTGAAAAAGAATGATCCGGTGGTCACCATCGGGGGAATTCTCGGACAGGTTGTGAGTGTTTCGGAAGATAAAAAGGAAGTGACTGTGCGTGTTGATGACAACACACGCATCAAATTTCAGGCGGGGGCCATTCGGGAATCGCTGGCTCCTCCTCCGAAAGAAAAAGACAAGTCAGGAACGACGTAACGGGTTCGTGACGTCGCTCCTTTTTTAAGTTGACTCGCATTGAGTACGGTCGACATCCGCCCTGAACTGTTGGAGAGCAGGGCGAAGTGAGATCGAGGCCATGAGTCTTGTAATACGGTAAACCAAACTATTTCAACGCGGCACGACGCCGGTCCAACGAGAACAGGGACGGAGTAACCCGGGATGAATTCACTGAGTATGAACCTCCTGCTCGCTGCTGAAGAAGTGACCGTCAAGGCTGCCGAAGGGGCCGCAGCCACCGGAGCCCTCGCCGAATGGAAGGGCTGGCTGGTCTTTCTGGTGATTGTTGCTCTGGTCACCGTTCCGTTTGCATTGGGGAACCTGTTCGCCAATCTGCTGCGGATGAGAGAGTACGGCACTCGGATCGGTATTGTTCTGTTCACGCTCACTCTGGCCATCTGGCCATTTGCAACCTCATGGTTGACGACGGGAGATCCTCGCAATGCCATCAGCCTGGGGATCGACCTGGCCGGGGGAACAAACCTCGAGTTTGCCGTCGATCGACAGGAAGCGGAGATCTCTGGAAAACAGATCACCAGTGAAGTGATGGACAAAATGGTCGGCGCTGTCAGTCAGCGTGTGAACCCGACCGGAACCGAGGAAGTGAGCGTTCGTCGTGTCGGTTCAGACCGAATCGAAGTGATCGTTCCCGGTGCGGATCAGGAAAAAGTTGAAGCGACCAAACGTAAAATCGTGAACCTGGGGAAACTGGAGTTCTCCGTTCTTGCCAATGAAATCGATCACCCGGAACTGATTCAATACGCCGATCGCCTGGGAGATTCCGTCAACGAAGTGACCAGAAATGGTCAGATGATCGGGAAATGGCGGGTTGCTGCACGTGACTCTAAAACCGGGGAACCGAAACTCACTGCCGGTGGAGAAGCTCATACCCGAACGATTGAAGGAGCCGACGGATCTGATCCAACAGTTCAGTTCCTCGTGGTCGTTGAACCAGATCCGAAAAAGCAGATCAATGGGGACCTGTTACAGAGTGTTCGTGAAACCATCACAGACAAAGGTCTGGCAGTTGGGTTTACGTTCAACAATCGGGGCGGTCACCTGATGCAGCAATTGACGTCACGATACGAGCCACGTGCCGGATCGGGGCATAAAACTCAACTTGCTGTTCTGCTGAACGATGAAATTCATTCGGCTCCCACGATCAATGCTGTCATCGGTTCTTCCGGGGTGATTGAAGGTTCGTTCACCTCACAGGAAATCAGTGAACTGATCAACGTTCTCAACGCCGGGGCGTTGCAGGTCCCATTGCACCGCACACCAGCGAGTGAGTTCACCGTCAGCCCGTTGCTGGGGATTGACGTTCAGAAAAAGGGAACGACCGCGATGATCGTTTCCGTCCTGGTCGTTTTCGCGATCACACTGACTTATTACCTGATTCCCGGCGTTGTTGCGGTATTGTGCCTGATTCTGAACCTGATTCTGGTTCTCGGGGCCATGGCTTTGATCAATGCGACATTCACATTGCCCGGTTTTGCCGGTCTGGTGTTGAGTATCGGGATGGCGGTCGACTCGAACGTTCTGATCTTTGAACGTATGCGGGAAGAACGGGAACGTGGATCCAGTCTCCGGCTGGCCATTAAGAACGGCTTTGAAAAAGCGTTCGGAACGATCTTCGACTCCAACGTCACCACGCTGATTACCGCTGTCGTGCTCTACTACGTCGGAACCGAACAGGTGAAAGGGTTCGCAGTCACCCTGTTCATCGGGATTCTGATCAGTATGTTCACGGCCGTTTACGTAGGGCGATTGATCTTCGATATCGCCGAGCGGAAACGCTGGATTACCGACGTGAAGATGCTCAACATGGTTCCCAAAACCAATTTCGATTTCATGGGAATCCAGTTCTCGGTCGTGACGACTTCGGTGTTGATCATGCTCGCCGGTCTGGCTGTTGTGGCCTATCGTGGTAAAGACAACCTCGACATCGATTTCCGTGGGGGATCGATGGTGACCTTCAAATTTGACGGAGCTTCTCCTTCGGCTGACGAAGTTCGTGCTCCTCTCAGTAAGCACTTCGAAGAGTCACTTTCTCTCGAACGGCTGACAATTGCAGAGCAGGGGGGACAGGCTGTTCTGTTCCGACTGCGAACGATTGAATCCGATCCGAGAAAAGTGAGTGACAGCATTCGATCTGCGTTTGACGGAACTGATCTGAAACTGGTTCAACAACATGTGACCGTCAGCGACCTGAAAGAGATTCCCAAACCGGAAACTGCTGAAGTCCCTCCAGCGACCGATGAGAAATCTTTCGCCGGCTGGCGTGAAGCGACCATTCAGTTGACCCAGCCGTTGTTGCCCAGTTCGATTACAGATCAGGCGATTTTCGCCCTGAAAGAGAAGATCCAACTCGACCGGATCGAAGAAATGGTGAATGCGACTGCCGAGGTTTCGGACAATACGAAGGCCGAGAATGTGGTGATTCGCTTTGCTCCTGCGATTCCGGTAGATGATGCTCAGGCGTTCCTGACCGACTTCGTCGATCGGAATGAAGGGCAGCCTCACTTCGAAGAGATCAATACCTTCGAAGCTGTTGTCGCAGGGGATACTCAAATGGCGGCACTCTGGGCAATTGCCATGAGTCTGGCGTCCATCGTCGCTTACCTGTGGATTCGGTTCCAACGGGTCACCTTCGGTCTGGCGGCCTGTATCGCGCTGATCTTCGACGTGTTCATCACTTTGGGATTACTGGTTGTTGGAGCATATCTGAGCGGAAACCCCATCGGTGATCTGTTGATGCTGGAAGACTTCAAGATCAACCTGACCATCGTGGCTTCGTTCCTGACGATCATCGGGTACTCGCTCAACGACAAGATCGTGGTCTTCGACCGTATTCGCGAAATCCGTGGACGCAATCCTGCGTTGACGGTCAAGATGGTGAATCAGAGCATCAACCAGACTCTTTCCCGAACATTGCTCACCGCGACGACCACTCTGGCGGTTCTGATGGTGATGTACATTCTCGGAGGAGACGGGATTCACGGGTTCGCCTACTGTCTGTTCCTGGGAATCATTGTCGGAACATTCAGTTCGGTCTTCATCGCCTGTCCGGCGTTGCTTTGGCTGACGAATCGTGGGGGAAGCCCTAAAACTGCCGCGGCATGATGCCTGTCTGATGATTTGACCAGATCAATTTGAGATGTTCGAAATGAGTCTCCGGGAGATTGCTCGCGGAGGCTCATTTTTCGTTTAGAGACGCTGCAGTAGTGTGCGTCTGGACCTTGTGTTTACTCACATTTTATGACAGTTCTCCAGTTCTCATGGATGCTCCGACCGTTTACCCCGAAGGGGTTTTGACAACACAGCCCAGGGTCCCTCGCGAAGAGAGCGCACCCTGGGTGGAAGAGCGTCGTGTTACAAACCCACCCTGAAGGGGTTGTACAAGGGAGTCTGATTATGTAACCCCTTCGGGGTAAACCCGAAATGAGTTCTCCATCAACCCAGGGTGCGCTCACTTCGTGAGCGACCCTGGGCTGTGTTATAAAGCCCTTTCAGGGCAGATGTTTGCGAAGTCCGCTTTGCATTCCAATGGTGAGAGTTCACAGAAAAATACAGGGAAAACAAGGTCTTGACGCACGACAAACGTCAATCCGGGGCCCCCACCGAACATCAGATCTTCACACGATCCGGGAATGTGGAGTCGCGCCTGATTCTCCCGCTCAAGAACGGTGCGTCGAGACGCACCCTATGGAGATGAAGGCATGGCAACTTCTCCAACGGATCATGACGAGATTGACGCCGGACGTATTGCGCTGAGTATCCAGCAGCCGTGGGCCGAACTCATCATGCAGGGGATCAAAACGGTTGAAATCCGTACGATTCCTACGCAGATTCGAGGAACGGTTTATCTGTATGCCGGGAAACAATTCTCAGTGCTTCCCAGCGCACGCGAGGCGGTCAGCCTGTACAATCTGACGAAAGAGACGTTGCCGCGAGGCTGCCTCGTCGGCACGATCGACATTCTTGATTGTCGACCTTCCTGTGTCGAAGATGCACCGTCGGCATGCGTTCCGGAAGAATTGTTAAACGGGACATTCAGTTGGATTCTGGGGAACGCAGTGCGTTGTCCACAATTGTGGCCTGTCCGTTATTCCCCGTATGGACCCTGGTTTTATCCATTTCAGCGACGAGGAAGAGAAGTACAGGCCGAGAGGAACAAATGGAAAAGTTGAGTCTCGTTGCCGTGGCCGCGTTCGGCATGGAAGCGATTGTTGTGCGTGAATTGCGGGCACTCGGTTATGAAGACGCGATTGTCGAAGATGGACGGATCCTGTTTCAAGGGGATCTGGCCGCCATCTGTCGGACCAATCTCTGGCTGCGGTGTGCTGAACGAATTCAGATTGTCGTCGGCGAGTTTCCTGCCCGGGATTTCGACGATCTGTTCGATACCGTCAAGGAACTTCCCTGGGAGAAATGGCTGACCGTCGACGCCAAGTTTCCGGTACAGGCCCGTTGCGTCCGTTCGACCATTCGCAGTGTCCCTAACACACAGAAGATGGTGAAACGGGCCATTGTTGAACGTCTGCGAAAGGTTCACTCCCGCCATTGGTTTGCGGAGAACGGCATCGAATACAACATCGAAGCAAGTATTCTCGGCGAGCGCGCGTTACTGACCATCGACACCACTGGCGACGGGTTACATAAGCGGGGTTACCGTAAATTTTCCGGCGTGGCTCCGTTGCGGGAAACGGTCGCGGCCGCACTGGTCAAACTGAGTTACTGGAAACGGGATCGCTTACTGGTTGACCCTTTCTGTGGATCGGGGACGATTCCCGTTGAGGCGGCGCTGATCGGAAAGAACATTGCTCCCGGCATGATTCGGAATTTTGCCGCGGAAGAATGGCCACAGATTCCCCGTTCTCTCTGGTCTGATGCCAGAACGGAAGCGCGTGATCTGGTCGAACGACGCCCGTTTGCTGTGCCGATCGTGGCGACCGATTGGGATCGTGAAGCCATCAGAACCGCCAAATTACATGCTCGTGCGGCAGGGGTGGAAACCGACATTCATTTCGAGGTGAAAGAGTTTGTCGAGTTTCCCACCAATCGGGATAACGGGATTCTGATCTGTAATCCTCCTTATGGAGAACGGCTCGGAAGTGAGGCCGAGGTTCGTCAGTTGTATCGGGACATGGGGGAACTCCTGGCGCCGCTGGACGACTGGTCTCTCTACATCCTCACTGCATTCGAAGGTTTCGAACGGGAGTTCGGGAAGCGGGCGGATCGTCGCAGAAAGCTGTTCAACGCCCGGATTCCCTGTACCTATTATCAATATCTGGGACCGAAACCTCCTCATCTGGAGTTGTCGGGTCTTGATGAACCGGGGCAGGAATCCACAGAGCAGGACGCATCTGATTCCTGAAATCATCTGAACTTGTGGATTCGGATCAACCAGAGGAACCACGGAAGGGACGGAAAACACGGAACAGGAATCAAGAAAACTGGTCGTGGAAAGATTCGTTGATCCTTTGAAATGATATTCTCTCGTTCAGCGTATCACCGTTTCATTTTTTTCCGTGCCTTCCGTCCTTTCCGTGGTTCCTCTGATTGATTCATTCGGGGATGAGTCAAATGCTCAAAGAAATCGGGGGAGAGTCGATAGCTGATTGTGGTTTGTCTTCAGTATGATCTAAGGCAGAGTGTTCGCGTTCCCGGTCACTCTCATTAAACATGGCACTCTGTCATTTCCCGTCGTTCGTACTGTTCCGATTTTCTTTTCCGTTTCCGGAAAGCGTCGCTGTATGAGTTCCGCTGGTCTCAATTTTAGTGCCTTCTGGATCGGTATCTTTTTGATGATATTCGGTCTGGGGCTGGTGAACTGGGAATTACAGACCGGGATGTTTCATGAACGGGTGGGCCCGGCCGGGTACGCCATGATCATGGCCCTGGGGACCGCATGTTCCGTCTGGGGATTGAAAGAACTTGTCGCTCAGATTTGGCCACGTTTCGCCGCCCGGGGGTATTACTTCCGGATTCCCCGCGAAGGAATTGCCTATCTGATCATGACGTTTTTCTTCTTTGCCGGATCCATTCTCGCCCACTCCAATCTGTTACTGATGGTTTTCTCGCTGATGGTGGGAGCCTTCATGATCAATGGCTGGCTCACCTTTACCTTGCTTCAGGGAGCCGTTCCTCGACGTAAGGTTCCCGAACGGACCATGGCGGGGGAGCCAGTGGGAGTGGAAGTGGAACTGGAGAATCGGGTCCTCTGGGTTTCTGCCCGACTGATGACGGTGCACGATCGGGTGGCTCACGATTCTGGAGAACTGGAACCTGATATTCTGTTTGTTCAGGTCTTGCCGAGAAAGAAAACGTTCGGCCAGTATCAGTTCCGTCCTGCACGGCGTGGACGCTATGAATTTTCACAAATCGACGTGACCACCCGTTTCCCATTGGGACTTGTGCAGCGTGGAGTGAGCCGGGAACAGCCGCAACAGTTGCTCGTCTATCCCCGCATCGGGCATCTGCAGTCCAGCTGGCGGCAGCAGAGTCAGAACTCCGACGAAATGGCGACCGAGGTTCGTGGAGCGACTGGTGTTTTTCAGGATGAGTTTCGCCAGCTTCGTGAATATCGGGTCGGGGATGATCGTCGCATGATTCACTGGCGCACGTCCGCCCGTCTCAATGAACTGATGGTCTGTGAATACCAGGAGGTTCGTGATCGGGATCTCTTCCTGATTTTCGATGCATGGCTTCCAGAAAATCCGACACCGCAACAGTCTGAAGAACTGGAGCGAGGTCTCAGCTTTGTGACGACGGCGGCGATGGATGCACTCCATGCGAATCGCCATTCTTCGTTGTTTGTGGAACTGCTGGGCCGCCATCATTTCAGTTGGCGCGGTGATGTCGATCGCGATCCGGATCTGCTGCTGGATGAACTGGCGGTTCTGGAGCCGCATCAGGAAGAGTCTCTGGAAACGATGCGGTTGCTGATCGCAGGTGGACGGCATCGTCCCCGTCGGATTGTGATCATTTCCACACGTCAGGAAGTGGTTCGTGAGGTGGTCTATGACTGGCCGGATGGTTTGCCGCCGGAAGTGGAATTTATCGGGACCGGACAGGAGAGTCTGAATCAGTTTTTTGTCGATGCCGACGACGATTGATGTCGAACGAATCGCTCTGTTCAGTTTGCCTTGTTCTGTTTTTTATTCGCCTGGACATTATCAGCTCTGACCGGAATTCGTCACGATGGGACCTCAGCGCCGCGATTCGATGCTCCTGATCTTTCAGATCAGTACGTTAATTCAGGTGAGTCTGACCAGTCTGATTCTGGCCGCAGCGGAAGAGTTTCCTCTTCCCCTGGCGACCATTCCAATCGCCCTGATCTCCTGGTGGATCGTCGACTGGAAGGGAATTCAGCTGGTCCCCGTCTGGATGGCCCCCATTCTGGCGCTGGGCGCCTTTGGCTTGGCGATCTTCGAATATAATTACGATACACAGCAATCGATGCTCGCGGTCTGCGGGCATCTTCTGGTGTATCTCGTCTGGGTCTTCCTGCTCCAGCAAAAAGAAGGACGCCAGTACTGGTGGCTGTTTGCACTCTGCCTGTTACAGGTCGCGGTGTCGGCCATGTTGACGTATTCCATCTGGTTCGGCTTCGGGTTGTTGCTTTATGCCCTGGTGGCGATCTGGACGTTATCCGTCTTTCTGCTCTATAGCTCAACGCTGTCTTTGAACAGGAACGTGGCGAATGTTGAGATCGGGCCGGATCCTTCCCGTGATCCGGCCAGTGCCAGTTCTGAAATTGGAGAGGTCTGGAATAACGTGGCACTGGGGCCGCAGACGCATCTCCTCACGGCCCGATTCATGGGGAATACGTTCTTTATTTTTATTCAGACGTTTCTGATTGGAACGCTTTTCTTTCTGTTGATTCCGCGAATCTGGGCAAGTGCTTCAGTCACCTCCGCGGCAGAACAGCGGTCCAATCGTCCACTCACCGGTTTCACTAATCAGGTGCGACTGGGAGATCTGGGAGAATTACTGCAAGACGGCAAAGAAGTGATGCGGGTTCAGGTCTATTCCTTTCCTGACAACAAGGAAATCGCCGGACTGGATCTGACCAAATTCCTCGGGGCCGATCCGCTGTTTCGAGGAGCGGTTCTTGAAACCTATAAAGAGGGAAGCTGGCAGGGAGATGCCTCCAAGCCGATTCACCGGATTGGTGGTCATATGGATCGGCCGACCTATCGAATTGTTTATGATCTGAAACCACTGGGGGTGGAAACTGTTTTCACGTACGGCAACCTGATTTCAGCTCAGGCGGAGAACCGGCAGTTCTGGTTGCACCTGAACGACTATTCTCAGGAACTTCGACGCAGCTCCAATTCCGACGTGAACAAGCGGTTTCTCTACGAGCAGTTCACTGACAATGCTCCCGTCGACGAATGGTTCTACGAATTGCGTCAGGAGGCGGGAAAAGAAGGAGAAGGGAGTGACCGTCGTGCCTTGCTCATTGGTCAGTATTCTGATGCAGAACAGGCGAAGTATCTGAAAGAATTGACAGAGGTTCCCCGAAGCTGTCTCCGTCTTGAACCCATCGCCACCCGCGTCGCCTTTCCTGCAAAAACTCCAGAGGCCATTGCAAAACGGCTGGAAGACTGGTTCGTGAACTCAGGGGAATTCAATTACACGACCAAGCTTTCGGTCACGAATCCGACGATTGATCCCATCGTCGACTTCATTACCAATCGCCGAAAAGGGCACTGCGAATACTTCGCGTCGGCGCTGGCGATGATGCTTCGCACACAGGGAATTCCCAGTCGTGTCATCACCGGATTCAAAGGGGGAACGCTCACCTCCAACAAGAAAGTTTTTCGCGTTCAACAGCTGCATGCTCATGCCTGGGTCGAGGCGTTTATTAATGGTCGCTGGGTGACATTCGACCCGACACCCCCGGAACGCAATGAAGAAGTTGAGATCCTGGAAGGACGACGTTCCATCTGGCGGGGAATCTGGCTGGGGGCCGAAACGACCTGGTCGAAGATGGCCGGAATGACCCAGGAGGTGCAGCAGGTTCGGATCTACAATCCGCTCATTCATGTCGGAAAAGAAATGGCCACTACGGCCAGACGGGCACGCACCGAAGGCTTCAAGATCCTGCAAAAAGTGCGGACCATCATCACCACTCCCGCACACTGGTTCAGTTGGGAAGGGGGAATTGTGGCCGGGCTCTCGATCCTCCTGGTCACGATTTCCGTCTGGGGATTCCGTCGCTTGTGGCGAGTGGTTTCAGTGTGGACTGGTCTCGTTGAAGAGGAAGCCGACGCGCTGGCCAGAAAGCGTCGACTCGTTCCATTCTACGAACGTTTCCTGAACATCCTGAAAACGGAAGGATTGGAACAGCGTCCAACTCAGACGGCCCGCGAATTCGTGGACATCGCCTGGCATCAATTACGTCCGAAGCTGGTGTTTCTGGGGGCGTCTGACTGGTCGGATGAAATGGTAGAAGCGTTTTATTTCGTCCGCTTTGGAGGAGCCGATCTGGATTCCATCGATCTGCAAAAGCTGGATAAGCAACTCAATGAGCTGGAAGAGAGCCTGAAGAAAAAGGTCGAGGAAGAAACGTGAACAAGTATCGAGAGTTCAAAGTTCCGGACTTCTCCAAAATCTTTCTGATTCAGTCGATTGTTTTCCTGACAGCGATGGTTTTGCTCAGCCTGTTTCTGGCATGGCTGTTTGGAATCAATCCGTTTCTAAGGATGCATTTTAACGCCGTTGATATCGCCGTCGGAATCGGTGCAGCGGCGGTGATGCTGGCGATCTTCTATAATGTGAAAGGTCCCCGAGAGCAGGCTCAAAAAGTTCTCGGGGGAGTGCTCACCGAATTGTCGTGGGGAACGCTGCTGTTCCTGGCGTTGTTCGTTGGCTTTGCGGAAGAGTTACTGTTCCGTGGCGTACTGGAACCCTGGGTGGCCCGCTGGGATCCGATCTGGGCGCTGATACTGGTGAACATTCTGTTTGGGGTGTTGCACAGTCTGTCCGTGCAGTATGCGATCGTGGCCGGAATACTGGGAGGATTGATGAGTTTGCTGGCATATGGTCCCGGTGGAGATAATCTTCTTCGGGCCATGGTGACTCACGGCGTCTATGATTTCCTGGGTTTCCTGTGGATTGCCCACGCGGCCAGAAAAGAACTCAAGGAATCCGTCGAAACAGCACAGGCCAACGCGGTCGAAGCAGATGATTTCAGCCTTGATTCAACCGATGATGTTTTCATTGATGAAGTGACTCCCCCGTCGCCGCACGGGTGATGTCACTTCATCAACTCAACCGGTTTTTTGTCTTTCGGAGGAACGTAACGGGCGAACGGACTGATCCAGATAAATCCGGTGCCTGCTTCGTCTTCGCGATAATGCATGGTCATGAATGATTTCACGGAGATGGATTGAACAATCAGCGCCCACGTTGTCCGTTTGCGTGGGTAGGAAACCTGAATCTCATCTGGATCAAGACGCTTTTCATGGCAGGTTCTCAGGTCAAGAATCAGTCGGACTCCTGAACGTTCTTCAATGGCGTCCAGAGTGCTGGACAGGCTCGATTCCCGCACACCGGTTTCGATGAATTTGAATAGACCGGGGACGAGATCTCCCCGAAAACGGTCTTTGGTTTCCGGCCAGCCGACCGGCCAGGGATCAGGGATGTCCGGCAGAGATTCCACAAACAATTGAATCGTTCCGTTCGGCTGACGTACCGGACGAAAGCCGAGTCCCTGTTGAGAGAGCAGGTAGGCCAGTGTCGTCCCGGTGGAAAGTCCTTGTGTTTCATCGGTGACGATGGCTTTGGTGGCCGCTTCCCATTTCGTTTCAATGGAGGAATGTCGGGTCAGGGGGAGATCACCCGGAATGGGGAGCGTGCCGATTGCCGCGCCCATTGTGAGTCCGAGAACCGTTTCCGTTGTTGGAGCGGAGAGTTGCTGACGAAGTTCTGCAAACTGTTCGTCGGTCAAGCCCCATTGTGGTTTTCCGGACGGGGACCCTTGAGCACCGTACGTTTTGATTTCGTTCAACCACACTCCGAGTTCCCGGGATTGACCGGTTTGGAAGGTGCGATCTTTGAGTTTCAGTTTGCCGTCGAGATCGATCAGACCGACGACATTGACGATTCGAAACGGTCCCCGTGTTTTCTCGGTGATTCCGGGGTGATCCTCGGCGGTTCCTTGCCGGATGCGAACGGATTCATTGATCTGCTGAAACTCCTGCCGCCAGCGCTGGGCCAGCAGGGGATTCGTCGGCCCGGCGGGGAGAACGAGATCAATTTCCAGCAGGGTTTTGGCAGGATTCTCTTCAACCGACTGCGCATGCACGTCAGACGAGAAGACCAGAGACCACCAGACCCCCAGCATGATCAGTAGCAGACTCACCCGCACCATGGTTCGCTCCTGTTGTGAATGTCAATGACATCCATTCTACAGGATTAGGACGGAACCCGAACAGATGTTCTTTATGGCAGGACTGACGAGGAATTGAACTCAAAATTCCCCGACAACCTGACCATCGGCGACGATGGCCAGATTCGTTCGTGTCTGATACCCGACATTTTGAGAGAGGAACCGAACGGAGCCGTCTCCCAGAACGACATGAACGCCACCGACATGGCTGCTCCCGGCAAAACCACCACTCCCGTTGACTCCCATTCGACCCGGTGCCGTGTTGGTGAAGGGACCGTCGGGATCCCACAGGCAGCATCGTGTTTCATTGATACTGACAACCGGGTGTTGCAAATTAACGCCGATGTTCGACCACCCGGGAGCGACCCAGGAGATTCCTTCATGGCTGGAGCTATGAACTGCCAAGGTTGTTTCAACCATGGCAATTGTGTTGCTGGAACCATCACTGAGATCTCTCATCCGGCAGTTGGAATTATAGCCGAACATGGCCCTCTCTCGTTGGTTTTCTCGCCCCCACAGACTGACACTATTCTGGCCCATTGCTCCGTAGTTTGCACGATCCCCCTGTGTGGCAACCAGTCGATTGCTGAATGCGTAGCTGGCTTTAGCTGTTAAGGGGCGAGGGGTGACAGTCGAACCGAGTCCTGCCTGCGAGACACAGCGACTTGTAAAGACAGAAGGAGAACTGTCCGATGGACAGAGGAACGCCGCAATTCGTGTTGCTCCCAGTCGAATATTCGATTCAATCTCAGACTGTGTGCCAGCCAGAGTCAAGCTCCCGGAAGCTTCACCACAGTTTGGGTGTCCATACAGCCCCGTCGCTGCATTGAAGTTGAACAGGTTATACAGGCCTTGTTGTTCCAAGTAAGGAAGCAACATCAGGTAACCAGTATGGTTTGTTCGAACGGAAGCCATCTCTGCAATATTTCCATGACCTGGGTTAGCCACCGAATATGGAAATACTCCATGCGTTCCATGATAGTTGTGCAGTGCCAGACCTAACTGCTTCAGATTGTTCTTACACTGGGATCGTCGTGCCGCTTCTCGTGCCTGTTGCACTGCAGGCAACAGTAAAGCCACCAGAATGGCAATGATGGCGATGACCACCAACAATTCAATCAGCGTGAATCCTCGACGCAGGTTGGTAGGGCGACCTGATCGGTTGCTTGTGTCATTGTTCATCGTTGAACTCTTTTGTTCTGATGTTTGCGCAGTGCGTTGATCTTTGTGCGAGATCAGGCTGCTTCAAAGGATGATCGTACAGAATATATTCACATAAGAATGTATTGTAGCGTACGAGGTGTGATTGGAAATGGCAAATCTGACAGAGTTTTTTAGGCCTCAACCCTTTTTCTCGTATATGATTACGGATTTTGTGGGAGGCTTGTCACGGCGGGTCGTTGCGTATCGGCGTGATAACGGCCGTTCTGTGTCCCTTGAAAGATTTGTCAGACGTCATCAAGCCACGTCCTGGCCGCCCCTGTTGTGAAGACTGGTAGCGTACGGTTTCTTGAATGTGTAATGAGAGAAGCGACTGTGCCAAACTGCTTGAACCAGTCTTGACACTCCTGGACAAGAATTTCTGCGGCCCTCTCAGGTGGATGAATTCTTGCTCTGATATGACAGCGATACTCGGGAGGCATTGACTCTTCCCCCAATGCGCGCAGGTACGTTCCAACGTTCAGATAGTATGCAGGCCCCCACTGTGAACCTTGCACATTGATGGCCTGAATCGTATCGACGGTCTGGAGATACCAGGTGGTGCGGCGCTTCTTGAAGCCAAGTGGTTTGAGAAGCGCCGCAAGTGCTTTGATCTGCTCTTCTTTTGTGATTGCAGTCATCTTCTTGTACCACCCAACGTGAAAGACGACCAAGAGATGATAGGTCAGGCATTGCCTGACGCATGCGTGAAAACGGTTGTCCGTTGCTCACGATTTCCCTTTTGGGGAGGCTAATCACCGTGGTCGTCAGGCAATGCCTGACCTACGAACTACTGTAGAGTGCGTCTGGCTTCACTTTATGTCACTTCCTAATTATTTTTTTCTTCTCAATGGCCGGGACATCGAAATCCTGAATCGCCTGCTGATAAGGAAGTGTGGCTGTAGTTCGATAGGCGGGAAACATCGGTTTTTTCGAATCTGGGGAATCCACAACGGCCGATGAGGAAATCTCGTAAGCTTCGATCTGAACCAGTTGGGCTCCCCCCATGGTCCCTTTTCCCTGAGGACTGGAATATTTTCCATTGATGATCTCTGCCGTCAATGTGGGCCCAGTGGCGCCGTTCGCGGCATCCGGTTCGAAATGAATGAGTCCAATCTCAATTGGCTTTCCCTGATAAGTTGCCTGACCCGAAAGAGGATAAGGCCCCTTTCCCGACCCATTACTGGAATTGCAGCCGAAGACGGTCACAGTCAGACTCAGGAGAGCAGCCAACATCAGCCTTTTGTAATACCGTTTTCTGGCAGACATAATTCTCAATGGTTGTAAAAGGAATTTGAAGAGATGCTGTGTTTGTCCTTGGTTCAAGTTGTGGGCTCCTCTTGCTGACGTGCAGGGGATGGACATCTCCTGCACGTCATTGCAGTGTCACCGACCTTAGCAAGGTCAAGGATTACGGAAATGAGCGGAGAATTATGACCGTCAGTTGTTGGGCAATCCACCGACGGGGAAGCCATCGTCTCGTGCCGCAAGTTGACGCAGTACGTTGATATCCGTGTAGTCCGAAACGAAATGGACGGAACCGTCCCCCATGACGACATGAATACCGCCGGTGTGGAAGCTCCCTAACCGGTTTGCCGAGAGATGCCACGCACCGCTCGTGGCAATCGCAACTCCGTTCGGGGAATTGACGATGGCCGACATCGGACCATATTGCACCCAGTTACTGGCCCAACATGAATTCCCCCGGCCCAGGAATCCCAGGCGGCTGCTCGTTGTGTCGGAGTATTCAGGTATTTGCTCTCTCCGATGATAATGACGTTACTGGTTCCGTCTGTGAAATCCCGGAATTTGACGCCGGAATTCACAAACATCGCTCCATTGTTGAACCAGGTGTAACCGGTTGAGTTTGTACTTGAACATGGCCAGGAACTATTTGACACCTGGATGTTCCCTGCAGGAATGACTCCTCCTCCCATGATACCGACATAGTTGGGTGTCGCTACGGTTGGCGGAGTGTTGGGATCCGAGGGACATTGGAACTTCGGGTTTGAAGTGGCCTGCGCCGCGATATTTTGTGCAGTAGGTGTTCCACCGTTGGCACCATACGCGGTAACCACTCCGGTTGAGGTGTTGGTGGTAAAGACACTGGCCATCGGAGAATTGAAGTCGAACGTGTTGTAACGAGGGGTTTCATCAAGGAAAGGAAGAATCTTGATGGCCCAACTCCCGCGCTGAGAGACGCCGGTGCTCGTATTCGGATTACAGTTATCCGGTCCGGCAGGATAGTTCACCACCACGGTCGAGGAGGGTAGCCGTCCATGGGTATCGTGGTAGTTGTGCAGAGCGAGACCAATCTGTTTCAGTCTGTTCTTACAGTCGGAACGACGGGCGGCTTCACGGGCCTGTTGCACCGCAGGCAACAGAAGGGCGACCAGAATGGCAATGATCGCGATGACAACGAGAAGTTCGATCAGTGTGAAACCGGAACGAAGGGACTTACCTCGATACAAAAATGTTGAACTGGAAAATTCGGGTGGGGTACTTCTTGAGGATTCTTCAATCAAATGCGACAAACCAATCATTGGATCTCTCCCGCATGTCTGTTGCGCCGCAGTACCACATTTCTATTTAAGGAGACGAAGACGAAATGACTTACGGCGCGGTGAAGAACTCACAAAGAGATGAAATAGCGGAATTTCACTTCGCATCGCTCCCGAACCGCTGAATCTAACAAATAAACAGATCTACAGTCAAGTATTTGTTGATGCATTGTGTGAATGAGCATCGGAAGTGCGTTAGCTACGTAGAGACGCACCGTACGTCATGCAAGCAGATAAAATCGAATCTACAGCGTGAATTCCACCTTGGAGATCTCCGACAAGGTCGGCATCTCGGTCAGGTCGAAGTGCAGGGGGGTGATGGTGACGTAGCCGTCGAGCATTTCGGCGACGTCGGTACCCGGTTCGAGGTGGTGGTTTCGGAGTGGGTCCAGACCGCTCCAATAGTAGGGGCGTCCGCGGGGGTCGATTCGTTTTTCGATCGTGTCGGAACGCCGTCGGACTGCCATGCTCGTCACTTTTACCCCGCGCGGGCCTTCCGGGCTGGAGTTGGGGAAGTTGATATTCCACAAACTCCCTTTTCGGGGGGACTGTTTCAGAATCTGACGAATCAGGTGTAAGGCTCTGATGGCGGCCGCCTGATAATCGGGAGGGGCTCCTTGAGAGAGTGAAACGGCGATGGAGGTGATTCCGAAAAAGGCCCCTTCAATCGCTGCCGCGACAGTGCCGGAGTAGAGGACGTTGATGCCGACGTTCGCCCCGGAATTGATCCCACTGACAATCAGGTCAGGTTCGCTTTCGCAGAACTCGACGACTCCCAGCTTGACACAGTCGGCCGGGCTACCGTCGACGGCCCAGCCGTAATGTTCGCCATGTTCCTGAATCTCTTTCACCATGATTGGATGAAGGTAGGTGATGCGGTGTCCGACTCCACTTTGTTCGATCAATGGGGCGACGACTTGAACGTCACCCAATTCCCGCAGCACTTCAGACAAAGCACGCAGACCGGGGGCATGAATCCCATCATCGTTCACGACAAGAATCTTCATTTGTTGCTGTCTTTTTCCAGATAAGGCTGCGGAATGGTGGGGATCGCTTCTTTGGATGGTTTGGCTTTGGGGGACTTGCTTTCCGATTTCTTTGAATCCGGAACAGGGACCAGTTCGAAATCCCCCTCTTTCTCCGGGGCCACGTCTGATTCTCCCGGACTCACCAACAATGAATCAACCGAATTTTTAACTGGTTCATCCAGTTTTGCTGAAGGGATAATAATTGCAGGGAGTGATGAACGGGGAGTGGCTTCTCTTTCAGAAACGGATGGCTTGGGATGATTCATCGTGGGGCGGACAGATGGCTTTTCTCCCTCCGTTTCGATGTGACCGGAAGTCGGGCGCGGGGTGTAAGGAGGCGGAATCGGTTGAAGTCCACCACGCCGCGCGGCCAACAGGTGACGCAGTTCCGTCACTTCTTTTTTCAGTTCATCCACACTCTTTCGCAATTCTCTTAATTCCTGAAAGAGGCGTTCTTGATCAACGGACTCAATGAGCTGTTGTTCGTACTCGCGCGCCCGATTTTTGAGTTTATCCGCTTCTTCTTTGAACCCGGCCGCAGTCAGATTCTCGGCAGCCATTCTGAGATGGCGGATTTGCGACTGTAGGATCAGTTTTGACGAATTCCCGGTAAGATAAGGGCTGGGAGGCTCGGTTGAACTGCCCTCTGGAGTAGGCGTATAGACCGGGACTCGGGGAGATGGAGCGAATTCATCTCTGGGCGGGCCTGAATTGCGGTTCCTTCGAAAGTTTTCGAAACGCTCCCGCTGCCGCTCCCGAACCTCTTCAAGTTGCCGTTCGATTTCACTCTCTTCCGGAGAGCGTCGGCGAGCCGGTTCATCTGCCGTGGTTACAGTTCCGCTGAAAAGAATCAGACACAAAACCGGAACGGCGATTGCAAGAAGATTCCTGATCATCATGGCGCTCCTGCTGACGGGAACAAAGAGTTTTTCTTTCTGAGTTGATGCCCTGAGTTTAACGCATGAACCGGTTTCACGCGATGTCATCCGCTTCACGCCAGATTGCAAACGGCGTAGAATCAACTTCCGTACTTTTGAGGAATCAGGGAGAAGATTTCACGCAAAGGCGCTAAGGCGCAAAGATTTTAGTGCCATGTCTTGTGTGGATTCCCCGATTCAGTCAAAGAGCCATCGCCAAAATTCATTTGTTTGATTCGTTATATTCGTGGTTTCTATAGGATCTCTGTGAATGATCGATCTTGTTCAGTCAGCAATCATTGTCGGGAGTGGCGTGAAACTGATTTCTTTGCGCCTTAGCGCCTTTGCCTGAGTCTCCTCTCTTTCATATCACGGCCGATTGCCTCGCGGCACCAGAGTTCATTCCATGCACGACGTTCTTCAATTCAGTCCCCAAGTCAGTTGTCTCCCGGTCGTTCATGGCAGTGGCGATTTCGCTGTCGAAGTGCGTCGGGTGATGTTGTCGGAAAAGTTTGATTGCGTTGCCGTCCCGTTGCCGGCGTCGTTTCAGGAAGCGGTCGAGCAGGGGATTCAGCACCTGCCGAATATCACCATTGCGGTGCAGTCGGAAACCGGCCCGTTCTCGTCAAATGACTGGACGCCGGATTCCAGTCATGAAGAACAGGAAGAAGCGACTTCGCGTGTCTGCAGCTATGTCCCGATTGATCCCTGTCAACCGGTCATCGCCGCACTGCGACTGGCTGATCAGGAACGAATCGCACGGGCGTACATCGATCTCGAAGTGGAACAGTATGAGTTGCATGAAGAGGTCATGCCCGACCCGTATGCGTTGAAGCAGGTTCCTGTTGAGCAGTTTGCCATTGCCGTGTTGGCCGATTCGGAAGGACCGACCACACCGCAGCAACGGGCGAAAGTGCAGTACATGGCCCGGCGTTTACGGGAACTGGAACAGCATCACAAGTCGATTCTGTTTCTCTGTCCCATTTCACTATGGCCGTGGGTTCGAGAAGCCTATCGGACGAATGAGTTTGACGAATCGATCACTCCGGTGGATGTATACGACCCGGAATTGTATCGACTTGATCCGGCCACACTGATCTTTCTTCTGGGAGAATTGCCGTATCTCACGGGGCTTTATGAACAGACCCGATTTAATCTCGACAGCGATGAAAATCTCTCTGTTGATGGAGTCAAAGAGATGCTCCTCTCGGCAAGAGAGAAGTATCAAGAAGAACTTAAAAATCGGGGACGCAAAATCACGCCGCACCTGCTGGCGACATACTTAAAGTACGTGCGAAACCTGAGTCTGATTGAACGCCGGATGACGCCGGATTTATACACTCTCATCACGGCCGCCAAGCAACTGGCAGGGGATCAGTTCGCCATCGCACTGGCCGAAGTGGCGAAGGAGTATCCGTTCAACGAGGCATTGCCGTACGGCGAATTCAAGATGGGGATTGATCGGGGACAACTGCCGGACGGTTCCATCACGGAGATGAAAAGCCGCTTGCCTGGTTCTCCGGTCAGTTGGCGCACCTGTGAGTTGAATCGCAAACCGCTCAAGATCGATCAGCAGCAATGGGCCATGCGATGGAATCCGTACAGTCAGTGCAGCTGGCCGCCGGAGGATGTGGCGATTGAGCGTTTCCGCACACATGTGAAAGATCGTGCGCTAAGCATTATGGGGAATGATTTGGCGAAGACCGAAAAGTTCACCACCAGTTTGAAGGACGGTCTTGATATCCGTGAAACGCTACGAAACTGGCACACCGGCAATCTCTATGTGAAAGAAAACCCGCCGAGCCGGGGGAGTCTGGATTGTGTTCTTATGCTATTCGATTCCCCCGCCGACCCGCGTGATTATCCCTGGCGGATCACCTGGCATGCGGAGCATGAAGACGAATCCACACTTGCGTTCTTCGCGACCGCACCCGGTGACGAAATGGTTGGACCGGGGATCGCGATGGCGACTTACGGCGGAGCGATGTTCCTGTTTCCCCCCCGTCCGGTCCCGGATATCTGGCATGATCCTCGATTGGACTATGTTGACACTCTCGAAGAACGCCTGCTGGCGGCGGCCTGTCTTCATGCCGGGCAACGTCACATCGCCGTGATGTCGGCCGCGCCTCCGGGAGTCGGTTGGCGCAGGTTAGCAAAGCGTTATGGACGAAAACTGGTCCACGTCCCGATTTCGCATTTCAGTCAGGAGGCATTACAGCAGTTAAGAATGTTCCATGTGTTGAATGGCCGTGAAGTTCGTAGCTATGCGGAGCATTTTATTCGGAAGGCGTGATGTTGGTTCGGAATGATGCGTACGCAAGGGAGTAATCTGTTTCAGTGGCATCTGTCGCGTGAAGAACATCAATACCATTGAAACGAATAATTTTGATACAGGTTCCAGGACCCGTTCTCTCCTGAGGCTGCTGTCAACTCTGTCTCATGTTGCTTTGCCTGTTTCAGAAACCGTTCATTGGCGATCTGGCGTGCCGTCCAGTCTGGAACCGGGATGCTGTTCAGATCGGAGACTGTCGCGTTTAGAAGTTCTGCAATTCCGTTGCGAATGATTTCGTCTGGACAGCTCAACAGGGGAAAGAGCTTCAGCTTCCCTTCCACACTCGTCGGATGATGGGCGATCTGCACGCTGGGCTTCAGGTTTCCCGCCAGAATCTGTTGGACGTTGTAGTTGTTGACGAAGGCGTCGACCGGTAATACCGCATAAAGATAAAAGGCAAGCGATAAGGCGACCAGTTGGTGCCGGATCACCCATGCGAAGCGATGCCCGCATCGAATCTTGATTACCACCAGAATCACGCCGGCGACAACGGCGGAGATTCCCAGCAGGGCCACCACGCGCATTCGGGTCATTCCATTGAAGTCGATATAGATGAAAAGCCGGTTATACACTGCAGCGGCCAGTATCAGGTTTTCCACTGACCAGATCATTCCCAGTCGCTGCAGAAAAGGACGCCGGACATCGGTCAGCATGCCTCCGCGAAAGATGATGGAGAGCAGCAGTGTTGCCAGTCCCAGTGCCACCGTCAGCCAGGCCGCTCCTTCATGTGCGTAGCCGGCGTAATAGAAGCCCGGCGGAAACTCTCTGGTCCACATCGTCCAGAATTCGAAACAAAGATAGGCCGCGAATAAGGCGATCAACATCATCAGGGTGTTTCGAAAGGCCGGGTAAAGTTCACATGGCCGCTTGCCAACGGATTCGGCGGGGGGAGCTGAAACGGCACGTGTGAGCAGAACTGCGGTTGGTCGCATCAGTCCGGTTGCAAAGAGCAGGACAGATCCCCAGAAGAACACACGCCATGGAGAATCGATCAGTCGCGTGATCCACTGGTTGATCTGTTCGACCATGGATTGCAATTCCTCCGCCAGCCATTTCGAAAGGTCTGGATTTGCCATCACAAAGATGCAGAGGAATATCCCTCCGACTACCGGAGGGAGAACGTACTGCAACACCCGGGTGAATGCCGGAATTCCGATCCATTTTCCGATCAGCTTTCGTCCCCAGCTTTCGTAAACGAGCACGCTATACAGGCTCGATTGGAGAATGCTCCCGATCACTCGCAGGACTTCGGTGACGGTCACGACTCCTCCTGCCAGACTCAGCGATGTTGCTGCCAGTAACAGAAACCCGAATGTGACCGCGAGTCCGTTGCCACACCAGATCAGCCGTAGCGAGACCCCGAATATCATCAGTACGACAACGACCGTCTGCCATGAGAAACGTCGACGTGGCGCCCCGATCACGAACAGCAATGGAGCAAGACCGAAGAAAGCGGCCAGTCCGAAGTAGCCATGACTGCTGTAAATCGTCACGTCAGACAAAACGACCAACAGAAGAAGGACAGGGAGTTCCAGCCACCAGATTCCCGGGTCGGGGCCACGCGGAAATTTCGGCGGGGCAGGGCGATTGCGGACTCCATCAAGACTGGTGGAATACTCCGGATTCTCCAAAGCGGAACCGGGTGAAACAGGATTCGAAGAATCGGTTTTCGCGTCTGTATCTGTCATCTGCGGCCCTTTAGTTCATCGAAAGAATCAGGCTCACTGCAGACTACAGAGGTTCGCCGTTTCTTGCGACTGTGCCGGGTAGTTCACAGGCACGTTCTTTAGAGACGTACCTGACTGGAAATCTGATGTGACGTTCGTGGTGCATTCAGATGCCCCTGACAATCATCTTGGAACTACAAATTTTTAAGGCCCGAATGAATTAATGTCTAATCCATTCCGTGATAGAAAAATGGAGATGTCATCAGGACACGAAAATGTATGGCGATCATCACGACAGTAGGAGGACTCATCATATTGTTTGCCTGCTGGGCACTCTTCCCATGTCAGAATATATTCCGACTGATACTTCCAGACACTGACAAGACCTTCTCTCCCATTACTGGTGTACACAAGGTGATTTACTTTTCCAATTTCTAATCGTTCCTCAAATGTTTTATGGGTCATTGTTGTTCATGGCCCCAGTCAGCAGGTCAATGTGTGTCCCATCACCGGGTGCCGGATGTGGATGCAAATCCTCGTCACGATTTGCTTACGCATCTCAATTCGCATGCTTGTGCGTCAAAGCGGCATTTATTTTCCAACCGATGGGTCTAAAACCCTCGCCTTCAGGCGAAACCTTCAGGACGCTTTTTGACAAAATTTAAAGGATCAAATGTCTTGTTCGAAAATTGGTGCGTCGATTCCAACCGTTT
>Ga0182745_1000367_pt1 | contig 52878 bp, 46 predicted proteins | sample eDN3rd30CKraftBY_FD_128523 | JGI IMG/M metagenome (GOLD analysis project Ga0182745, IMG submission 128523) | Enriched backyard soil microbial communities from Emeryville, California, USA - eDNA 3rd pass 30_C Kraft BY (version 2) (version 2) | ecosystem: Environmental > Terrestrial > Soil >... | reverse complement strand
TGGGGGGTGGGTGGGCGCGGTGGTTGGGGAATGTGGGTGGGGGGCGGGGGGGGGGGTTTTTTTTTCCCCCGGGGGGGGGGGGGGGGGGGGGGGGGGGGGGAGGGGGGGCGCGGGGGGGGGTGGGGGCGGCGGGGGGGGGGGGGGCGGCTGGAGCGGCGGAGGTGGCTTCGGTGGCGGCGGAGGTGGCTGGAGCGGCGGTGGCGGCTCCTTCGGCGGCGGCGGAGCTTCGGGGCGATGGTAATGTCACTGGCCAGCGAGTCGAGTCCGGCCCCATGAATATGATCAGGGTATTGCGGCATCTGGGGTTACCGGGTTGGGGCATGCGGCGCGTCTTTGACGCGCGCACGCGCGCTGCCATCGAACAAGCCATCACTGCAACCGAGGGCTCACATGGCGGTGAGATTCGTTTTGCCGTCGAACACAGTCTGCCCGCGGCGGCGCTGTGGCATGGCGCCAGTGCGCGTGATCGCGCGCGGCAGGTGTTCTCACACCTGGGGGTGTGGAATACCGAGAACAACAACGGGGTGCTGGTCTACATTTTGTGGGCCGATCATGACGTCGAGATAGTGGCCGACCGCGCGTTCACCGGCGCCGTCACCGAACAGGAATGGCGCGAAGTCTGCACCGTGATGCAGGATTTGTTTTCCCAAGGGCAGGCCGAGCGTGCCTGTGTCGAGGGCATCGCGGCGGTAGGCCGGCTCATTGCCCGGCATTTTCCGGCGACGGACCGCAACGAGCTGCCCAACCGGCCGGTATTTCTGTAACGCGCGCCTCGCTCGTGACTGTTGGTGACTGGCGACAGTGGCCCGCCCGCGGTGGAATTGCGGTCGCCTATCCTGGCCCGGAATGGTAATAATGACCGGATGAAAGCCCAGATTACCGGTTCTTCCGTGCTGCGACTCAGCGCGGTCCTCACGGCCAGCTTGGTCCTCGCGGGCTGCGAGGCCTTCATGGCCAAGCCCGAACCCCCCGCACCGCCGCCTCCTCCGCCGCCACCGACGATTCATGCGCCGGTGGCCACGCACCAATTCTTCATCGCTGACGATGACGACGTCGTCGGCGAACTGCAGGTGACGCGCGTGGAAGGCGAGGACACTTTTTCCGACATCGCGCGTCGCTTCAACGTCGGCTATGAGGAAATGGTGCGCGCCAATCCTGGCATCGATCCGTGGGTGCCGGGCGTCGGGCGTGAAATCGTGCTGCCGACCATGTTCGTGCTGCCGAGAGCTCCTCGCGAAGGACTTGTCATCAATCTTGCGCAACTGCGTGCGTTCTATTACCCGAAGGTGAAGAAGGGCGAGCCGCGCACCGTCATTACCCACCCCATCGGCATCGGCAAGATCGGTTGGACCACGCCCGAAGGTACAACCAAGATCACCGCCAAGGTCAAAAATCCCACCTGGATCCCGCCCGCCTCGGTGCGCAAGGAACATCGGGAGGCGGGCGACCCGTTGCCGGCCCGAGTGCCGCCGGGCCCGGACAATCCGCTCGGCACCCGCAAGATGATGCTGGGCTGGCCCAGCTACCTGGTGCATGGCACCAATAAACCGTATGGCGTGGGCATGCGTTCCAGCCATGGCTGCATGCGCTTCTATCCCGAGGACATCGAACAGCTGTATGAGGAAATCCCGGTCGGCACCAAGGTCACCGTGGTGAATCAGCCATTCGCGTTCGGATGGCATGAAGGGGCGCTGTACGCACAGGCCTTCCCGATCCAGGAGGACGACGAGCGCAAGCATCCCAAGGGCGCCGCGGCGGTGCTGGATGCCGTGGTCCCGGACCAGATGCAGCAGACGGTGCAGGACCACGGGGTCTCGATCGACACCCAGCTGCTGAATGCCGTGGTCGCCCGTCCGCGCGGCGTGGCCATCCCGGTGTCGTATCACCCCGGCTTTGCCCAAGCTCAAGCCCAGGCCCAAGCCCAAGAGGCCAGCGCCAAGGTCAGTGCCGACCCCGCCACCGGCATGAGCAAGACCGAGCCGGAGCCGCAGGCGGTCACGACCCCCTCCGGCATGACGATGGACAAGTACATTGCCGCCGCGCGCCGGGTCGAGAACCGGTTGCCCGAAGGCTCGAACTGGAATGGCAAGGATGAATTGCTGGTCTCGGCCCAGGAGTTCGAGGCCGCCCGCAGCGGCGCCATCCTGCCCAAGCAGGACAAGAACAAAAAATCCGCCAAGCCGGCGGCCAAGCAACCGCCCAAGGCAACCGGCCCTGCCAAGGCGGCCCCGGCCAAACCCGCAGCCTCCAAGCCCGCCGACCCATCGGTCGACGCGGCGCGACCGGCGGTCTCGCAAGCTCCGGCCTCGTCCCAGACCGGGTCTTAGCTACTCAAAGCTGGCGCCGCATCGCGCGCCGGCTAATAATCGCTCCTGGCTTCCGAGCCCGTGGAGGGTGACATGCGCCTGGACGATCAGCGAGAGAGCAACAACATCGAAGACCGCCGCGGCATGCGTTTCTCGCGTGCCGGGGGCATCGGTATCGGCACCATCGTGCTGGCGCTGGTGGCGATCTACTTCGGTCAGGATCCCGCGGTGGTGTTGCAGGGCCTGCAAGGTCAACAGGGTCCAGTGCAGCAGGAGCAGGGGCCGTACCAGGAGTCGGCTGCGGAAGCCGAGTCGCGCGTACTGGTTTCCAAGGTGCTGGCCGATACCGAGGACACCTGGGGCGCCATTTTCGCCAAACTGGGCCGGACCTACGAGCAGCCCAAGCTGGTGCTGTTCTCTCAGGCGGTGCAGAGCGGTTGCGGCATGGCCGAGTCCAACATGGGACCGTTCTATTGTCCGGCCGACCACAAGGTGTACATCGACCTGACCTTCTATGACGAACTGCAGAATCGCTTCGGCGCGCCGGGCGAATTTGCCAAAGCTTATGTGGTGGCGCACGAGATCGGGCATCACGTGCAGACCCTGCTCGGCATTGCCGAGCGCAATCAAGCAGCACGTCAGCAGGCCAGTCAGGCCGAAGCCAATGCGCTGTCGGTGCGCCAGGAGCTGCAAGCCGATTGTTTCGCCGGCATCTGGGCCAACAATGCCAATCAGTCGCGCCAGATCCTGGAGGCCGGCGATATCGAGTCGGGACTCAACGCCGCCAGCGCCATCGGTGACGACCGTCTTTCGCAAGGTCGCGCCCCGCCGGAGTCGTTCACTCACGGCACCTCGGAGCAGCGCGTGCGTTGGTTCAAGCGTGGCCTGGAAAGCGGCTCGCTCGATCAATGCGACACGTTTGCCGCGCGCTCGCTTTAATTAGTAAAAAAAGTCGACACTTCGCCGCGCCCGCGAGTGATCGCGTCGAGCGCTCCCCCTGTGCTAATTTAGCGACAACAACAAGGGGGGAGCGTTGAGTGACCGGGGTGATGCAAGAAGATGCCGCGCTGGCCGAGACGCTGAGCGCGGAACGTCCGATTGCGCATGCGCGTGAGCAACTGACCGCCTTCGTTGGCAGGACGTTGCGCGGCCCCGTCGATACGCCCGTCGTCATTCAAAGCTTCGCCGATTTTCAGCAGACCTTCGGCGGACTCTGGCAACCCAGTCCCTTGTCGTACGCGGTAGAGCATTTTTTCGAGCAAGGGGGACGTCAAGCCGTCATCGTACGAGTCGCCAACGCGGCGACCCCGGCCACTCTGGCGTTGCGATGCGAGCATGAGTCCCTGGTGCTGGAGGCGCGCGCGCCCGGCACGCGGGAGTTCCTGCGCGCTTCGGTCGACTACGACCAGCTCGATCCCGCCGATCCGTTGCGCTTCAATCTGGTGGTGCAGCGAGTGCGTGCGCCCGGCTCGGAACGCATCGAGGAACAGGAAATTTTTCGTGGCGTGTCGACCGATCCCGGCTCGATCAATTACGTCGCCATGGCCTTGCTGCAATCCAAGCTGGCGCGAGTGCGCCACCCCGTCCCCGCGCAGCGCCCGCTGCCCACTTTGATGCCCGGCACTCAGCTGCCGGTGGGCTACGTCAGTGCCAACCCCGACGGCCACGACGGCAAGCCGCTCAGCGACTACGACATCATCGGTTCGGCGACCCGGCGTACCGGCCTGCATGCGCTCACCGACGTCGAGAATCTCGCGTTCGTGTATATCCCGCCGCTGTCGCGGACCACGGAAGTGGGCGCCAGCACCGTCCTGGTGGCCGCCAAGTTCTGTCGTGAGCATCAGGCGTTGCTGATCCTCGATCCGCCGCAGGCCTGGGACGCTCCCTCGGCGGTGTTGAACGGGCTGAAAGACCTGAATTTCTACAGCGACAGCGCCCTGATGTTCTATCCACGCATCGTCGGTGTGGACCGTTTGCGCGGCCACAACGAGGTGTTCGGCAATGGCGGGGCGGTGGCCGGAGTGTTGTCGCGTGTGGACGATGCCGTTGCGCTGGGCTCCACTCGGTATGAACCTGAGCCGCTGCTGCGGGCCGGAGCGAAACTGGCTCGCGAGGTAAGTGCTCCAGACCGGGCGCGGCTTGCTACAGCAGGCATCAATGTTCTGCAGTCCGTGCGCAGCGCTGAGCGCGATCGGCCCGTATTGCGCACACTGGCGTGTGGTGCGAGCGCATCCGCCGATTGGGCTTACCTGGCGCCGCGGCGCTTCGCTCTCTATGTGATCAGGGCCATCGAACGAGCCACCCGCTGGGTCACGGGCATGCCGATCGACGCTGGCGTTCAGCAGCGCATCACCTGGCGGGTCAGTGAATTCCTGGAAGGCCTGCGGACCGCCGGCGCGTTTGCCGCCGCGCCGGAACACGAGGCCTTCGCCGTCGTTTGCGACGAGCGGATCAATGGCGAGCACCAGGAACCGGGGACGTTCCATCTGCTGGTGCAGTTGGCCGCGCTGCATGCCGGTGAATATCACAGTTTCATGATTACTCACTCGACCGGCGGCAGCAGGGTCCGGCCGGTGTCGATCAATCGCCTGGAACCCTCGTTCCGGTTGGCCAGCGACCTGGCGAGCGAGATCACGCTTACGGTGCGGTAGGCACCGCCAACCGTCAGCGGTGCCCTGCCGTGGTCGACGCTGTTACGGCTGCCCGGGCTGATACCGCACGGTCACGAACCAGGTGCGGCCATCCTGGTAATAGTAGCGCGCCGTTTCATAGTCGCGATCGAAGGCGTTGGCGACCTTGCCCTGCACCGACCAGCCGCTGCCGAAGCGATACTCACCGATCAAGTCCACCACCGCGAAGCTGCCGATCGGTGCCAGATTGGCCACGTCGTCGAAGCTGCGGCCCTGGGCATTGATGAAGGTGCCGACGCTGAAGGCACCCAGGCGATAGTTGATGTCCAACCGGCCGGCATGGCGCGCCCGGCGTGGCAGGTAGTTCTGATAATCGCCGCTCGGTGTGCGACTGCGGGGATCGAGGTAGGTGTAACCCAGCGCCACCGACAGATCGTTCCAGTGCGTGCGCAGTTCGGCTTCCGCGCCGCGAATGCGGGCCTGATCGATGTTCATCGGGCGCTGCGCGACCGGGTCATAGGCGATCATGTCGTCGACCTTGGTTTCGAACGCGGTCAGTGACCAGTTGATGGGGGCCACCGTGCCGGAGACACCGACTTCGTAGCTGTTCGATTCCTCGGGGTTCAGGTTCGGGTTGCTGAAACCGGGGTAGTACAGGTCGTTGAAGCTGGGTGCGCGGAATGCGCTGCCCCAGCCGGCGTGCACGGCCAGGTGGTCGGTGAGGAACCATTTCCAGCCCAGGTTGCCGGTGGTGTGATTGCCGAACTGCTCGTTGTCGTCGTTGCGCACCGAGCCCAGGATTTCATGGGCGCCGAAGCGGGCCTTGTACTGACCGAACACGCCGACGTTGTCACGCGAGGTCGCATCGTACGGCGTGCTGCTGTCCAGCCGGTCGTCGAGGTAATCCACGCCCAGGGTCAGCACCTGGCGGAGGCCTAAGGTCCAGTCCGATTGCAGGCTGGCGTTGCGACGTTCCACGTCTATGTCGCTGACCCAGCGGCCATCCTTCAGTTCGTCGCCCTGGTCGTTGCTGACCCCCACCAGCGCGGTCAGGTTCCAGTTCGAGGTCGGCGCGAAACGGCCCTTGGCCGAATACACGCTCTGGACGAAATCGGTCTGGTTGCTGAACGCGCCGTCGTATTCGGTATGACCCTTGGCGTACAGCGCGCTGACTTCGACGTCGGCCCGCTCACCCCAGCGATAACCGGCATGCAACGTGCCGGAGGTGTTGCGATAGCCGTCGCGGTCCGGTTCATCGGTGAAGCAGCCGCCGGTGTAGAAGTCGCCGAAGCGCGGCGACGGCCGGCACGAGTTGAAGCCGTCGGTTTCGATGCGGTTGGCGCCCAGGTTGAACCAGGCGTCGCCGGTATCGTGGCCGAAGCTGGCCGAGGCATTGTAGGTGTTGCGTGAGCCGCCGCCGAGCGAGACGGACGGGCCGTTGCTCTTGGTGGTGAAGATCTGGATCACGCCGCCGATGGCGTCGGCGCCGTACAGGCTGGAGCGCGGGCCGCGCACGATCTCGATGCGCTCGATCTGGTCGACCGGCAGGAATTCCAGGCGGGTAGTGCCGGCGGTGGTCGAACCCACGCGCACTCCGTCCACCAGCACCAGTACCTGGTCGGCGTCGGCGCCGCGCACGAACATGGAGTTCAGTTTGCCCAGGCCACCGTTGTTGGCGATGCTGATGCCGGTCTCGCCGCGCAGCAGCTCCTGCAGCGATTGGACTTGCCGGCGCTGAATCTCGGCACGGGTGATCACCGTGGCCGAGCCGATGACGTCGCTTGCGGACTGTTCGATACGCGCCGCGGTGACGAGCACGTCACCGACGTTGTCGGTACCCGTATCAGCAGCTGCAGGGAAAGAAACGACGCCCAGTGAAACGAAAGAAGCGGTCGCGGCGACGGCCGTGGCACGCGCCGATTTGTAACGAGAACTCATGAACCTACTCCCCATGCACGCCCGCATGGCAACGATGGCTATAGATCAGCGGAGGGGAGAGAGATGGAGGCGGCGCGGTTGCAGCGCGTACGCCCATCGCCCGCCGCGACGCTGTACTTCGTGGATCGCCGTTTGCGGGCGATCCTTCCATCGGGCCGGTCTCCGGGCTCTCGAGTGAACCGGTCGAAGCGGCCGGTTCGTCGGCATCACCTTCCCACGCCTGATTGCGATGATCGCAGCGCAGTGGTCGAGACTGGCGGCAGTCTCTCGATGCGGACTTGACTCGAATACCGTTGCGGGGGCAGCGCCGGATTGTTGCCTGCTGGAGGGCAGGCCGGTACCGGCTTCACGCTCGCGCTTTTCCACGCAGGAAAAGCACTCACCTGACGGAGGCCGGCACGGTAGGCAAGGCGTGGCCCGGTGTCAAGTTTGACTCTGTCCACAGCACGATCGAAAACCTAGTAACATTTCATGCCATGCACTCTGCGTTCCTGAACACCGCCATCGACGCCGCCCAGGCGGCTGCCGAGGTCATTCGCCGCTACTATCAGCGCAACCTCGACGTCATGATCAAGGCCGACAAGTCGCCGGTGACCGAGGCCGACATCGAAACCGAGAAGACCATCCGCGCCATCATCGGCGAGCGCTTTCCCGACCATGGGTTCTATGGCGAGGAAACCGGCCAGAGTGCGCTCGACGCCGAGTATCTGTGGCTGGTGGACCCCATCGACGGCACCAAGGCGTTCGTGCGCGAGTATCCGTTCTTCTCGACTCAGATCGCGCTTATGCACCACGGCCGGCTCATCGTCGGCGTGTCGTCCGCGCCGGTCTACGGCGAGCTGGCCTACGCGCAGATTGGCGTGGGCGCATGGCTGAACGAGCAGCCTGTTCGCGTGAGCGACGTGGACAGCATCGAGGCTGCGGCACTTTCCGCGGGCAACCTGAAGACCCTGGCGTCGGGCGCGGGCGTGCCGGGATCGAGCTGGGAGCGTTATGGCAAGCTGGTGGCGCGGGTCAATCGCATTCGGGGCTACGGCGACTTCCTGCACTACCATCTTCTGGCCGCGGGCAAGCTCGAAGCCGTCATCGAGTCCGACGTGAACATTCTCGATATCGCCGCCTCGGCGGTCATCGTGGAGGCTGCGGGCGGTAAATTCACCGATTTGGGCGGTAACCCCCTTGGCCTCGCCACCACGTCGGTACTCGCCGCCAACGCCAAGCTGCACTCCACGGTATTGGCCGCGCTGACCTGACGGGCGGGGCGAGTACCCAAAAACGTTCCAGCTGGAACGTTTTGTGCCGCTGGGCGGAATCCCCCAGGTTGCGGCCGTTTAATGGGGTGCCGTGGTTCCTGTTGAAACGTTCCACCTGGAACGTTTTGTGCCGTCTGGCGGACTGAGCAACCCGCCCGCGCAACCTTTCAATGCAGCTGTACGTCTAATCCGACCAGGGCCTGCCGGAGAACGACATGCAGTTTCTGATCTTGACCGTGGGTTGGTGCTTGCTGCTGGTGCTGGCGTGGCCGCTGGCCCTGGCGGTGTTGCTGCTGTGGCCGTTGATTTGGCTGCTGTCGCTGCCGTTCCGCCTGCTCGGGGTGTGCTTCGACGGACTGTTCGCCTTCCTGCGCGCGCTGCTCATGCTACCCGCCAGGCTGCTGGGCCATCGGGGCTGATGGCCCAGGGGTTGAACGCTCAGGGTTGAACGCTCAGGGTTGAACGCTCAGGGGTTGATCGTTCAGGGCCGGTAGCTGCTGAAGACGTATTGACGTTCCTTCATGGGCTGATGGCAGGAGAAACAAGCGTTGGCCGCGTTCTTGCCCACCGCGCGCTCGGTCTTGCTATCGCCGACGAAGCCCTCGAAACCCCAGCCGCCCGTCGCGGCATATTGCTTCGAATCGCGGTGCATCACACCGACCACCTTGCGCTTGCCTTCCGTCACGGTGTTGTCGGCGGAGCTGGCTTCCAGCAGATCGAACACGATGATGGCGCCGTCGGGGAATTTTCCGTCCCGGTAACCCGTCATCGCCTTGGTATTCGCATACAGGTGGTGAATGCCGCCGAAGGCGCCGTACAGCGAATGGCCTGGCTGGATCACCATCGTCTTGACGTGCTGCCATTGGCGATAGTTCTGCGGATAGGGGACGGCGGGGGCGCTGGCCGCGTCGGCTTCCGGGCTCGCTCCCTGCGCCGGCTTGGAATCCAGGCTCAGGGTCAATCCCACTATCAGGGCGGGGATCAGGGTTGCACCCAGCATCAGGCTGGTTCTCGGAGTCAGGCGCGTGGGCATGGATGTCATAAGGGTCTCCCGTGTGCTAAGAAGAGGCGCGGTACGGGAAATCTAGGGGTGCGGCTCGGCCGCGTGAAGTCAGTACCCAGCGGTGTGTTAGTTACTTTTCGGTGTATCTTGATGCCGGCGTTGCAGAAAACTATTTCACGCAAGCCCACCAGCGTGTCGCGCATGGTCGAGGACATCGTCGGCTGCAAATGGTCGCTGACCGTGCTGTCGTTGATCACCTCGGGGGTGACGCGGCCCGGCGCCATGCAGCGCCGCGTCGATGGACTGACCGCCAAGGTGCTGAACGAACGGCTGCGCAAGCTGCTGCGCTTCGGAATCATCGAGCGCGAGGTGTTTGCCGAGGTGCCGCCGCACGTCGAATATCGACTGACGACGTTCGGCAAGCGCTTCAGCGCCGTGCTGGCGCAGATTGCCGCGCTCGAGGAAGAGCGCGGCAGCTGACGGTTCGTCGCCCCCGGAGCGATAGCCCGTTACGCCGCCACGAAGGTGCGGCCGCCTTCCCAGGTGATTTCCCGCACCGGGACTCCGTACAGGCGTGAGATGGTGGCTTCGTTCAACACTTCATCACAGGGGCCGTGCAGCCACTCCCCCTGGCCGAACAGCAGCAGCGCGTGATCGCAGAAGCGCGCGGCCATGCTGGCATCGTGCAAACTCATCACCACGGCACGGCCGGCATCGGCCCGGGCGCGCAGCAGTTTGAGCGCATCGATCTGGTGATGCGGATCGAGATGATTGATGGGCTCGTCGAGCAGCAGCACCTCAGGGTCCTGGGTGAGCAAGGTAGCGATGGCAACCCGACGCCGTTCCCCGCCAGAGAGCGTGGCGACGTCGCGCAGCTCGAGATCGCTCATGTCCACCGCCGCCAGCGCCTCACGCGCAATCCTGCGGTCGTCCTCGCCTTCCCAGGCCCAGAAATCCAGATGGGGATGCCGGCCGATCAGGGCCGTGTCCAGCACGGTGGCGGGAAACGGGTCTTCGCTGGTCTGGGTCAACAGGCCGAGCCGCTGCGCGAGCTGGCGACGTGGCCATTGCTCGATGGGGCGCTGCTCGAACATGACCGAGCCGTGCGCGGGCGCGCGCAGTCCGCACAGCGTGTGCAACGTGAGCGTCTTGCCGGTGCCATTGCAGCCCAGCAGACAGGTCACCGAGCCCCGCGGTATCGCCAGTTCCAGCCGCTCGACCAGCAGGCGTCCCGTGACCTCGACGCGCAGCTCGTGACAGCTCAGCAGTGGTTGCGCCGCCGGCGATAGGTGAGGAGGAGGGTGAGGCATGACGGGCGACGAGGCTACAGGGCCACGATCATGCCGTAAACGCATGGCGCAGCCACTCTATGCTCAGTCCGCTGACTATGGGGCCGTGGCCGGCCGGGTCCGCGGGAGACAGCGCGACTACATCGAAGCGGGCTCGATAGGCGCGCAAGTCGGGGTGACGCAGCAGCAGGTATCGCGCAGCCCTGATGATGCGCCGCTGCTTGCGCCAATACACGGAAGCCGCGGCGCCGCCGAAGCCGGTGAGGGTGCGGTAGCGCACTTCGATCAGCACCAGGGTGGCTGGCTCGGTGCCGACGTGGCCAGGTTCCAGCATCACCAGGTCGATCTCGCCGGCCCGGCACCGGTAGTTGCGTGCCACCAGCTCCAGTCCTTGCGAGCACAGGTAGCGCAGCGCGGCATTCTCTCCGTTGACTCCCGCCTCCTTGCGATACCTGTCATCCATGACCGCCGTGTTTCCTGCCGCTTGGCTTACCTGCCGGCCGGAGGGTCTTCGAGGGCCACCGAGGTGCCCAGGGGAACGGGTTTGCCGTGCTCGACCCGGGCCCAGTCGAGGTCGCGCCGCACCCGGCCCCGGTCGTCGAGGGACAGCCGGCCGGTCATGCCGGCAATGGCATATTCCCGTCCGATCTTGCCGGCCCGCAACAAGGGAGCAATGCGATACGCATCGAACCCGAAAGCGTACAGCCGGCCCCGGCCGCGCGCGCGCACCGGCCAATACTTGCTGAGCGCCGTGCGCAACTCCAGCGAAACCGCGTCGGGCGAAATCACCCACGGCATGTCGGGGAACAGCACGCCGTCCAGGTCGTCGTTGGCCTGGGTGTCCGGTTCGAAAATGTCCGAGGTCGCGTACACCGGCAGGTCGTCGGCCAGGAAGAACCGCAGCGCCGGGCGCAGCGAGCGGCCCTGGGCCGGAAAGGCGCCGATGAAAATGAACTGGGCGTCACCGCGCCGCCGCGGTTCGAATTCCAGTCGCTGTCCAAGGGTGGCATTCAGCGCCTTGGCGCGCGCCCGGCTTTCGTCGACCAGCAGCAATTGCGTGATCGGCGCGGAAAAGTCCCGTGCCGAAGGATCGAAGTAGCGGATGCCCGCGATGGCGCCGCCCAGCGCCTTGAGCTCCGAGTCGAAGGCCCGGTGCAGGCGCTGACCCCATTCATTGTTGGGCAGCAGCACCAGGCCGCGTAACCGTCCGTCCGCCACCACTCGCTGTGCCACCTGTCGCGCCTCTTCCTCGGGATCGAGCGCGAACTGGAACATCATGGCCGGGGGCGTGGTCGTCTCGGGCAGGCGATTCAGCGCCAGTGTCAACACGGTGGTCTGGTTCGAAGCCGCCACCGCCGCGACATCTTCCTTGGTCAGAGGTCCGACCACGAATTGTGCCCCGTCAGCGATGGCTTTACCGTAAGCGGTACTCGCTCCCAGGGCCGCGCTGTCATATACATTGACCCGCGGCCGCTGACTGGCCTGCTGCTGCAGCAAGGCCGCCATGAACCCATCCCGAACCGCCACGCCGGCCGCCTGCTGTTTGCCTGACAACGGCAGCACCAGCGCCATTTGCGCCGGATAATCCAGTCCCACCCCCAGCTCGGGCAGCACCACCTCGCTCAGGAACGAGTTGGCCGGATGATTGGGGTGCCGGCTGTGCCAGCTCGCCACCTCGTTCTTGGCGATGAACGGATTGCGTGCCGCGCTCAACGCCGCCTTGCTCAGGTCCAGCCATCCCGTCAGCAGCGCGCCGCTGCCCGCCGGGGCGGTGAATTTCGCGTTGCCCGAGGCGCTTTGCTGCAGGCCCTGCCAGATCAATTGCTGGTTGGCGCGCAGTTCCGGTTGCGAGCTCAGCAGCTTTTCCCGCTGCAACGCCGTGCTCACCGCCTCGACCGGCTGGTTCAGCGCGAACAGCGCCCGCGCCTTGAGCCCAAGAATCTCAGGGGCGTCCGCGCTGGGCAGAGGTTGCGGCAGGCGGTTGAGTTCGCTGAGGGCCTGTTTGGGATTCTGGGCGCGCAGGGCCAACTCCGCCGCCACCTGGGCCCGCAGCGGCAGGTCCTGCGACGGTAACGTGGCGCTGATCTGTGTGAGCTGCGCGCTGGCCTGCTCGGTGGCGCCAGCCCGCACATATTCCCGTGCCGCGCGTAACAGCAGCCGATCGTGCAGGTCCCTGGGCGCCGTGGCGGCGACGGCCTCGTACACCTGGGCCGAGTCCTGATACTTGCCCGCCTGGGAGAGTTGCTCCGCTTCGGCCAGCCGGTGCTCGATGCCGGCCTGCGTGGGCTGCCCCGGCGGCGTGGCGCAGGACGCGATCCCCAGCAGGGCCACCAGGCACAGCAGGCCATCTCTCAAGCAAGCAATGACGGGGCGGGGGTCGGACAGGGGCTGACCGGCTATAGAAAGCGTCGCTGACATGCGCAAAAGTCTACCACCGCTCCCCAATCCCCATCGGCTATGCTTCGCCGCGATGGCGTCCGGCACCTTGTATGTAGTGGCAACCCCGATCGGGAATCTCGCGGATCTCAGCCCGCGCGCGCGCGATGTGCTGGCGAGCGTGCAACTCGTCGCCGCCGAGGACACCCGCCACACGCGCCAGCTGTTACAGGCGTTCGGTATCGCAACGCCGCTGACCTCGCTGCACGAACACAACGAAGCCGAGAAATCCGCCGGCCTGGTCGAGCGCCTGGCGCAGGGCGACAGCGTGGCGCTGGTGTCGGACGCCGGCACGCCCTTGATCAGCGATCCCGGGTTCGATCTCATCGCCGCCGCGCGTGCCCGCGGCATTGCGGTGGTGGCGGTGCCGGGCCCTTGTGCCGCCATCGCGGCGCTTTCGGTGGCTGGATTGCCCACCGATCGATTCACGTTCGAGGGCTTCCTGCCGGCGAAAGCCGCGGCGCGCCGCTCGCAACTGCAGGCACTGACCAGCGAAGCGCGCACCCTTGTTTTCTATGAGGCTCCGCACCGCCTGGCGGAGGCGCTGGAGGACATGGCTTCGGTGCTGGGGGCGGAGCGTGCCGCTACCGTGAGCCGCGAGCTGACCAAGCGGTTTGAAACGACTTACCACGGCACGCTCGCCGAGTTGGCCGAAGCCGCGCAGCGCGACGAGAACATGTCGCGAGGCGAACTGGTCATCGTGGTGTCCGGTTCGAGCGTGACGCCCCGGGATGCCGCAACCCGGCAGCCCCAGACGCTGGACGCCGAGCAGCTGTTGCGGGCCTTGCTCGACGAGCTGTCGCCTGCCCAGGCCGCCAAAGTGGCGGCGCGCGTGACCGGCGTCAAACGCTCGGTGCTGTACGACCTCGCCATTCGCCAGGTGAAATGAGGAGAGGTATCATGCCGGCTGGAGTCGGCCAGGCAATCGCTGCGCGCAAGCGTGGAGGAAAGTCCGGGCTCCCAGGGCAAGGTGCCAGGTAACGCCTGGGGGGCGTGAGCCCACGGAAAGTGCAACAGAAAGCAAACCGCCTAAGCCGCAGTAATGTGGCCGGTAAGGGTGAAAGGGTGCGGTAAGAGCGCACCGCGCCGGTGGCAACACTCGGTGGCACGGCAAACCCCGCCTGGAGCAAGACCAAATAGGGAAGCACGCGGTGCGCAAGCATCGCACGTATGGCCCATACAGGCTTCCGGGTAGGTCGCTTGAGGTGCGTGGTGACACGCATCCCAGATGAATGATTGCCCCCGACAAAACCCGGCTTATCGGCCGACTCCTTTCTTAACTTTTTCTAAAACAAAACGGCTCTTAAGCCGGTCAGTTGACGATCTTATGTCACATCGCCGCGCGAATTTGCGCACGGCCTGTTTCGCCGCGCGGAAAACGCTTGCGTGCCGCTCATATATATGTATGCGGCATTACTTAAAGAAATGTTCTTAACTTACTGATTTAAATTGAAGCTCACTCCAGGCGCCTCGCGCCGCTTTGCGTTGCTGAGCTAAGTCACTGTCGCAAAACGGGAAATTTCACAGATTTTTTTGACTTGCAGGTTTCTGGCTCCCTATAGTGGCCCGCCGGTGGGAAAAAGTGGGAATGAATGGGATAAAGGGGTGGCCGGTGGCTGCCCAGCCCAGATTTGGTAGCCAATATGTTCCGTGGTGCAAACAAGGTGACGCTCGACGCGAAGGGGCGGCTAGCCATGCCGACCCGCTATCGCGACCGCATCGTTGAGCGCTCCAACGGCCGGTTGGTGGCCACGGTGGATCGGGCCGACCGCTGTCTGCAGATCTATCCACTGCCGGAATGGGAAGAGATCGAGCTGAAGCTGCGGCGCCTGCCGACGCTGAACCCCGTAGCGCGCAAGTTGCAGCGACTGATGATCGGTCACGCCACGGATGTGGAGCTGGACAACAGTGGGCGAATTCTGGTGCCGCCGAGCCTGCGTGAGTACGCGAACCTGTCGCGGACCGCCATGCTGGTGGGCCAGGGCAACCGTTTCGAATTGTGGGATGAGACGCTGTGGAACGAGTGCCGCGAGCAGTGGTTGCAGGTCGATGAATCGATCGAGGAGCTGCCGCCTGAGCTGAGTTCGCTGTCGTTGTAAGCCGGCCGATGGGCCGGTTGGGCTGCCGACGGCGTGATGGTGGAGAGGATTGTCTATGTTCGAGCACACGCCGGTACTCCTGCAGGAAGTGCTGGCGGCGCTGCGAGTGCGTGAGGCCGGCTGTTATCTCGACGCGACCTTCGGGCGCGGCGGGCATACGGCGGCGATTCTGGAGCGAGTGGGTGAGCAGGGACGTGTGGTGGCGATAGATCGTGATCCGGAAGCCATCCGCGCCGGACACGAACGGTTTGCAGCGGATCGGCGCTTGACCTTGGTACACGGCCCTTTTTCGGAACTGATGCGAGTGGTGATGGAAATGGGTCTGGTCGGGAGATTCGATGGCGTGTTGCTCGATCTCGGCGTTTCCTCTCCTCAGCTCGACGACGCGGAGCGTGGTTTCAGCTTCGCGCATGACGGTCCCCTCGACATGCGCATGAACAACACCGGTGGCACGACGGCGGCGGCCTGGCTGGCGAAAGTGCCGGAGCACGAGCTGGTGCGCGTCATTCGTGAGTTCGGTGAAGAGCGCTTCGCGAAACGCATCGCACGAGCCATCGTGCAGGGCCGCAGCGAGCAGCCGATCACGCGGACCGCACAACTGGCGGCAGTAGTCGCCGGCGCAGTGCCGACCCGTGAGCCGGGCAAGCATCCCGCCACCCGCACGTTTCAAGCCATCCGTATCCAGGTCAACCGCGAGTTCGAGGAGATCGAGACGGCGTTGGCCGGCACGCTGTCGGCGCTCGCGCCCGGCGGACGCTTGTGCGCGATCAGTTTTCATTCGCTGGAAGACGGACTGGTGAAGCGCTTCATGCAACAGCAGTCGCAGGAGGACCCGGTGTACGCGGGGTTGCCCACGGTGCCCGCGCATGCGCTGCCGAAGCTGAGCCGGGTGGGGCGCGCGGTGCATCCGTCGCAGGCGGAGATCGACGGCAACCCGCGTGCGCGCAGCGCCATCATGCGTGTCGCTGAACGGGTGGCCGCATGAGCCTGGTGGGCCGCGGCGCGATGGCGCTGCTGTGGGGCGCCTTGTTGGTTTCGGCGGTGGCCGTGGTGTGGAGCCGGCACGAGACCCGCAGCCTGTTCATCCAGCTGCAGGGGTTGCATGCCGAGCGCGACCGGCTGGAGATCGAGTGGGGCCAGTACAAGATCGAGCAAAGCGCCTGGTCGACGCATGGCCGGGTGGAACAGACGGCACGAGATGGTTTGAAGATGGTGATTCCGCGACCCGAGGAAGTGCAGCTGATCAAACCTTGATACGGACGGCCCTGATACTGGATGGCCCTGACACCGACACATGATTCGTAACGACCATCGAGCTTTTTCCCCGGAACAGTACCGCAGCCGGCTGCGCTTCGTACTGGGGATGCTGCTGCTCACTGCAATCGCACTGGTGGTGCGCGCGGTGGACTTGCAGCTGCTCGACGATGGCTTTCTGGAAGGCCAGGGCGATGCGCGCTACACGCGCGTCGCGAAGCTGTCGGCCAATCGCGGCGACATCTATGATCGCAACGGCGAGACGTTGGCGGCCAGCATGCCGGTGGACACGGTGTGGGCCTCGCCGCCCGAGGTGATGAAGGCGGCGGATCAGATTCCGCGCCTGGCCGAAGCCCTGAACCGCGATTCGAAATGGCTGACCCAGGTGCTGACCAGCAACCTGGAACGCGACTTCGTCTACCTGGTGCGCCATATGCGGCCGAGCGACGCGGCGCAGGTGGCGGCGCTGAAGATTCCGGGCGTCTACCTGCTGCGTGAATATCAGCGCTTTTATCCGGCGGGCGAAGTGACCGGCCATCTCTTGGGCTTCACCAAGAAGTATGAGGACATCGGCCAGGAGGGCCTGGAGCTGGCCTACGATCGCTGGCTCGGGGCCGAGGCCGGCGCCAAGCGCATCATCCAGGACCGCTACGGCCGCACCGTCGAGGACATCGAGAGCATTCGCGCGCCGCACAATGGCAGCGACCTGTACACCAGCATCGACCTGCGCGTGCAATACCTGGCCTATCGCGAGCTCAAGGCCGCGATGCAGGAGCGCGACGCCAAGTCGGGTTCCATCGTAGTGGTGGACGTGGAAACCGGCGAAGTGCTGGCGATGGTGAACCAGCCGTCGTACAACCCCAACGATCGCGACCAGGTGTCCGCCTCCCGTTACCGCAACCGCGCCGCCACCGACATTTTCGAGCCGGGTTCGAGCATCAAGCCGTTCGTGGCCGCGGCGGGCCTGGCTTCGGGACGCTTCCATGCCAACACGGTGATCGATACCACGCCGTGGCGGGTCGGCATCAAGCTGATCGCGGACCACACGCCCCTGGGGGCGATACCGTTGACCACGGTGCTGGCCAAGTCGAGCAACGTAGGCATGACCAAGATGGCCATGTCGCTGACGCCGGCGGCCATGTGGAGCACGCTCAATGCGTTCGGCTTCGGCCAGGTGTCGGGCAGCGGCTTTCCGGGCGAGTCCGCCGGCCTGTTGAACGATCCGAAGCATTGGAGCCGGATCAACCAGGCCACCATCTCGTACGGCTACGGCCTGGCGGTGACTCCGCTGCAATTGGCGCATGCCTATGCCACGTTGGGTGCCGGGGGCATCGCCCGGCCCATCACGCTGCGCCGGGTCGATCATGCGGTCGAAGGCCAGCGCGTGCTCGACGAACGCGTGGCGCACGAGTTGATCGGCATGATGGAGAGCGTGGTGTCGCAGAACGGCACCGGCAAGAGCGCGGCGCTGACCGGTTATCGGGTTGCCGGCAAGACCGGCACCGCCTGGAAGCTGTCCGAGACCGGTTACGGCACCGCGGGCGATCGCAAGTACACCGCTACGTTCGGCGGCATCGTGCCGGCGAGCCGGCCCAAGCTCGCCGCCATCGTGGTCATCGATGAGCCGGGCGGCAAGAAGTATTACGCCGGCGACGTGGCCGCGCCGGTGTTCGCGAACGTGATGGCGGGAGCGCTGCGGCTGCTCGGCGTGCCGCCGGACGGCTTGGATCAGCTGCCCAACAACTCCGGGGTCACGCTGCTGCAGGCGAACTCCGGCGGCACCGTGAGCCAGGTCCAGGCGGGCCGTGCGCAATGAACGGTGCAACAGTGGCAAGGCAGGGCGCATTGACTGAGGCGCATGACACGACGCTGTCCAGGAATCTGCGGGACTTGCTCGCGGGTACGGGCGCGGTCGCGCCCGATCTGGCGGTCGTCGACCTGACTCTGGACAGCCGGGCGGTGCAGCCGGGCGCGGCGTTCGTGGCCCTGCCGGGATTGCGCAGTCATGGCATCAGCTTCGCGGCGCAGGCGGTTCAGGCCGGCGCCAGCGCGATTCTGTGGGAGCCGGTGGAGGGCGTGGCTGCTCCGCAATTGCCGAAGCAGGTTGCGCTGATAGCGGTGCCGAAGCTGCGCGAATCGCTCGGTGTGATCGCCGACCGGTTTTTCGGTGAGCCATCCGCCGCGGTCAATGTAACCGGGATCACTGGCACCAACGGCAAGACCACCACGGCCTACGTGCTGGCGTCGGCGCTGGCCGACCTCGGCCGGACGGCGGCGTACGCCGGTACGCTTGGGGTTGGCCGCGTGGCCGCGTCGGGGACGGGAATTCGCGCCGGCACGCACACCACGCCGGATTGTGTCAGCGTGCACCGGCAGATTGCCGAGCTGCGCGACGCGGGTGTGAGCCATCTGGGCATGGAAGTGTCGTCGCACGCGCTCGATCAGGGACGGGTGGCGGGCGTTCGTTTCGACACCGCGGTGTTCACCAACCTGACGCATGATCATCTCGACTATCACGGCACGGTGGAAGCGTATGGCGCGGCCAAGGCCCGCCTGTTTGCCTGGCCGGGGCTGAAGCATGCCGTCATCAACGGGGAAGATGCGTTCGGCCGCGAACTGGCGCAGGGCTATGCCGGCGCAGGACTGGTGGTCTACGGCCGTTCGCCGTCGCTGCCGGCGTCGGTAGCGCGCCACCTGTTTGCGTCGGGGGTGCGTGCAGGCGCCCATGGCCTGGAAATCGCTGTCGGCGGCAGCTGGGGCGAGGCCACGTTGCGGTCTCGCTTCGTGGGCGACTTCAATGTCGACAACCTGCTCTGCGTGCTTGGAGTGTTGCTGGGTTGGGGTGTTCCGCTGCAGCGCGCCATCCAGGCGCTGGAGAACTGCGTGGCACCGCCGGGCCGCATGGAGACATTTACTGCGCCGGGCCGGCCGCTGGGCATCGTCGACTACGCCCACACCCCGGATGCGCTCGACAAAGCACTGCAGGCCGCGCGCGGTCATTGCAGCGGCAAGCTGGTGTGCGTATTCGGTTGTGGCGGCGATCGGGACGCGCGCAAACGGCCTGTCATGGGAGCCATCGCCGAGCGCCTGGCCGATGTCGTGATCGTGACGGATGACAACCCGCGCACCGAAGACGGCGACACCATCGTGGCCGACATCATGCAAGGCCTGATCAAAGACCCGCGCAGGCCGGGCACAGTGCTGGTCGAGCGCGACCGCGCCAAAGCAATTGCGAAAGCGATCGGGATCACGGGGGCGGGCGACGTGGTGCTGGTGGCGGGCAAGGGCCACGAGGATTATCAGATCGTCGGGCTGGAGCGGCGCCATTTCAGCGATCGCGAAGTGGTGCTGGCGGAATTGCGGCGTGGCCAATCCGCAAATGAAGAGGGTAGCCAATGACTACCTGGCGCCTGAGCGAATTCGTGAACGCGGTGGGCGGTGAGCTGGCGGGAGCGGACACCGCTTTCACCGGCATCTCGATCGACACGCGCACGCTGCGGCCGGGTGAGCTGTTCGTGGCGCTGGCCGGGCCGAACTTCGACGGCCATGACTTTGCCGACGCCGCCCTGCAGCGCGGCGCGGCAGCTGCGCTGGTGCAGCGCCGGCTGCCAGTGGCGTTGCCGCAAATCGTGGTGCCGGACACGCTGGCGGCCTTGTCGGCTTTCGCCTATGCCTGGCGGCGCCGGTTCCAGCTGCCGGTGATCGGCGTGACCGGCAGCAACGGCAAGACCACCACCAAGGAATTGATCGGTTCCATCCTGACCCGGCTGGGACCGTGCCTGGTGACGCGCGGCAATCTGAACAATGAGATCGGTGTGCCGCTGATGCTGCTCGAACTGGATGAGTCGCACCGTTGCGCGGTGATCGAGATGGGAGCGAGCCGTCAAGGTGAGATCGCTCACCTCGTGAATCTCGCCGAGCCCTCGGTGGGCATCGTGACCAATGCCGGCGCGGCGCATCTGGAAGGCTTCGGCAGCCTGGAGGGGGTGGCGGCCGGCAAGGGGGAACTGTTCCTCGGCCTGCCCGCCGACGGCGTGGCCATCATCAATGCGGACGACGCTTTCGCCACCTTGTGGCGCGAGGCGCGGGCCGCCGATCGCGTGCTGACTTTCGGCTTCGAGCAACCCGCCGACTTCATGGCGCACAAGGTGTCGGTGTCGGCGGATCCGGCGGGAGCGCGCATCGAGTTCGACCTGGTGACGCCGGTCGGCACCCGCCACGCCGTTCTGCCGCTGGCGGGCCTGCACAACTTGCGCAATGCGCTGGGCGCCGCCGCGGTGGCTCACGCGGTGGGCGCTTCGTTGGAGGACATCGTGGCGGGGCTGGCCGGGATGCACAGCGTCGCCGGCCGCCTGGAATTGAAGGCGGCCCTCAACGGCGCCTTCCTGGTGGACGACACCTACAACGCCAATCCGAACTCGCTGCGGGCCGGGCTGGATGCGCTGAGCGGTTTCGAGGGCAGCCGCTGGCTGATTCTCGGCGACATGCTGGAGCTGGGCAGCGGTGCCGATGAGTTGCACGCCGAGGTGGGGCGCTACGCGCGTGGCGTGGGCGTCGAGCGCTTGCTGGCGGTGGGGCCGCATTCGCGCTTCGCGGCTGAAGCCTTCGGCAGCGGCGGCCAATGGTTTGCCGACATGGATGCGTTGATTGCCGAAGCGCGGAGTTCGCTGAGCGCCGGCGTGACGGTGCTGGTCAAGGGTTCACGCGGCAGCCACCTGGAACGCGTGGCGACGGCGTTGGCGGCCACTTAAAGGTGTAACAAGAACAAATCCATGCTGCTGCATCTCGCACATTATCTAAGTGAGTACCACTCGGGCTTCCGGGTGTTCAGCTATCTGACGCTGCGAGCCATTCTCGCGGCGCTCACGGCGCTGACGATCTCCTTCATCGTCGGGCCCTGGATGATCCGCACCTTGTCGGCCCGCCAGATCGGCCAGCGCGTGCGCGACGACGGGCCGAAGACGCACTTACCCAAGGCCGGCACGCCCACCATGGGCGGCGCGCTGATCCTGGTGGCGATCGGCGTCAGCACCGTGTTGTGGGCCGACATGACCAATCGCTTCGTGCTGATCACGCTGGGGGTGACGCTGGCCTTCGGCTTGATCGGCTTCTGGGACGACTACTTGAAGCTGGTGGTGGGCAACAGCCGCGGCTTGATCGCGCGCTACAAATATTTCTGGCAGTCGGTGGCGGGCTTGGGATGCGCGCTGGCGCTGTTCTATACCGCCAAGGCGCCGGCCGAGACCGCGTTGTACGTGCCGTTCTTCAAGACGGTGATGGTGCCGCTGGGCTTCGGCTACGTATTGCTCACCTATTTCGTGGTGGTGGGCACCAGCAACGCCGTGAATCTGACCGACGGTCTGGATGGCCTGGCCATCATGCCGGCGGTGTTGGTGGGAGGCGCATTGGGAGTATTCGCTTATGCCACGGGCAATGCGGTGTTCTCGGGTTATCTCGGCATCCCTTTCATCGAGGGCACCGGTGAAATACTGGTGTTCTGCACGACGCTGGTGGGGGCTGGTCTGGGGTTTCTCTGGTTCAACACTTATCCGGCGCAAGTGTTCATGGGTGATATCGGCGCGCTCGCGCTTGGTGCGGCACTAGGCGTGGTGGCGGTGATCGTGCGCCAGGAGATCGTGCTGTTCGTGATGGGCGGCGTGTTCGTCATGGAAACCGTGTCGGTGATGCTGCAGGTGGCGTCCTTCAAGCTGACCGGCAAGCGCATTTTCCGCATGGCGCCGATTCATCATCATTTCGAGCTCAAGGGCTGGGCCGAGCCGAAGGTGATCGTGCGCTTCTGGATCATTTCGGTGATCCTGGTGCTGGTGGGACTGGCGACGTTGAAGGTGCGCTGAGCATGACGCCGCAAGTACACATGAACGCAGCCTCGATGCACTCAGCCGGACGCACCATCGTGGTCGGGCTGGGTCGCACGGGCCTGTCGTGCGCGCGTTACTTGCACGGTCATGGCATTGAATTCGCGGTTACCGACAATCGCGCGATGCCACCCGAATCGGCGGCACTGCAGCGGCTGGCGCCCAGCACCGAGGTGGTGTTCGGCAAGTTCGACGAGGCGTTGCTGGACGGGGCCGCGGAGATCGTGGTGTCGCCGGGAGTGTCCTTGCGTGAGCCCTTCCTGGTGAAGGCGGCGGAGCGCGGCATCTCGATCGCCGGTGATATCGAGCTGTTCGCTCGCGCCGTACGCGCGCCGGTGGCTGCCGTCACCGGAACGAATGGCAAGAGCACCGTGACCACCTTGGTGGCACAGATGGCGGCGGCGTCGGGCAAGCGCGTGCTGGCGGGGGGCAATCTCGGCCGGCCGGCGCTGGAGCTGCTGGAAGATCCGACGCCTGAGCTGTACGTGCTGGAGTTGTCGAGCTTCCAGCTCGATACCACCCGGTCGCTGCGGCCGGCGGCGGCCACCGTGCTCAACGTGACGCCCGATCATCTGGATCGCTATGACAGTCTCGAGGCGTACGCCGCGTCGAAGGCACGGATTTTCATGAACTGCGAGGCGGCGGTGCTGAACCTGGACGACCCCGCGGTGCGTGCCATGTCGGAGAAGGGTGGGCGAGTGCTGGGCTTCAGCCTGGTGCGTGATCCAGCGGCCGACTACTACGTGTTGGAGCAGGGCGTTGAGGTGGCGCTGATGTACCGCGAGCAGCGCCTGGCGTTGCTGTCGGAATTGAAGATCACCGGTCTGCACAATGCGGCCAATGCCCTGGCGGCGCTGGCCATGAGCGATGCGCTCGGCTTGTCGCGAGAGCGGGCGGTGCAGGCGTTGCGCGAGTTTCCGGGACTGCCGCATCGCTCGCAATGGATTGCGGACCTGGCGGGAGTGCGCTACGTGGAGGATTCGAAGGGCACCAATGTCGGCGCGACGTTGGCGGCCGTGGCCGGCATGCCGGCACCGCTGGTGCTGATTGCCGGCGGGCTGGGCAAAGGCCAGGATTTTTCGCCGCTGGCCGCGGCGTTTCGCGGCAAGGTGCGGCACGTGGTGTTGCTGGGCCAGGACGCCCGGCTGATCGCGGCGGCGCTGCGGGATGTGGCTACCGTCGAATTTGCCCATGACATGGATGAAGCGGTGCGCAGGGCGGCTGCCGTAGCCCGGCCTGGTGACACGGTGCTGCTGTCGCCGGCGTGCGCCAGCATGGACATGTTCCGCGACTACGCGCATCGAGGCGATGTGTTCGCGGCCGCGGTGCGGGGGTTGAGCGCATGAACGCCACCACCATGACGTACGCCCGCTCCACCGCCCGGCCCAAGCACTTCGTGTTCGATCCGGTGCTGATCCTGACCGTGGCCGCCATCGTGCTGCTCGGGCTGGTGATGGTGACTTCAGCGTCTATCGCCATCGCCGACCGGCAGCTGCACGAGCCGCTGCACTACCTGCAGCGTCAGTTGGTGGGTGTGGGCCTGGGTGTGTTGGCGGCCATGGTCATGATGAGCATTCCCACCAGTCTGTGGGAACGGCTGGCCATGCCGCTGCTGCTGATCGGCTTCCTGTTCCTGGTGCTGGTGTTGATCCCGGGCCTGGGCCATGAGGTGAACGGCAGCCGCCGCTGGCTGCGCCTGGGGTTCATGAACTTCCAGGCTTCGGAGCTGGCGCGGGTGCTGTTGCTCACCTACCTGGCGAGTTACGTGGTGCGCCGTCAGCAGGAGCTGAAGGACGAACTGCGCGGCTTCTTGAAGCCGCTGGGGTTGCTGATGGGGGCCGCGGCGCTGCTGCTGCTGGAACCGGACTTCGGCGCGGCCACCGTGCTGGTGGCCACCGGCCTGGGCGTGTTGTTCCTGGCCGGTGTGAAGCTGCGTCATTTCATAGCGCTGGTGGCGCTGGCGGCCAGTGGCATGGCGGTGATCGCCGTGACCTCGGCCTATCGCCTGAAGCGCCTGACGGCCTTCATGGATCCGTTCGCCGATCCGTTCAATTCGGGCTTCCAGCTGACGCAGTCCCTGATCGCCATCGGGCGCGGCGAGCTGTTCGGCGTGGGCCTGGGCTCGAGCGTGCAGAAGCTGTTCTATCTGCCCGAGGCGCACACCGATTTCGTGTTCGCCATCCTGGCGGAGGAACTGGGGCTGGTGGGCGTGGTGGTGACGCTGGCGTTGTTCATTCTGCTGGTATGGCGCTCGTTCCATATTTCGCGCCAGGCGGCGGATGCGGGGTTGCCGTTCCAGGCGTACTGCGCCGCCGGCTTCGGCATCTGGCTGGGCCTGCAGACCTTCATCAATGTGGGCGTGAACATGGGCATCCTGCCCACCAAGGGTCTGACCCTGCCGCTCATGTCGTTCGGCGGTTCCAGCATCCTGGTGACGCTGGGCTGGATCGGCCTGCTGTTGCGCATCCATCACGAGGCCAATGCGGCTGGACGCCTGGCCGTGACCCGCAAGGAGCGTGCACCCAGGGAGCAGGTGTCATGAGCGGCTCACGCGTGGTCTTGATCATGGCGGGCGGAACCGGTGGACATGTGTTTCCGGCGCTCGCGGCCGCTCGCGTGTTGCGCGAGCGGGGCTTCGAACCGGTCTGGCTGGGCACCCAGCGAGGGCTGGAGGCGAAGCTGGTGCCGCCGCAACAGATCGAGATCGAATGGATCAGCGTGAGCGGGCTGCGCGGCAAGGGCGTGACGACGCTGTTGGCGGCGCCATTCCGGCTGACGCGGGCCATTTGGCAGAGCTTGCGCGTGATGCGCCGACGCCGCCCCGCAGTGGTGCTGGGGGCGGGTGGTTTCGTATCCGGTCCGGGCGGCATCGCGGCGTGGCTGACCGGCCGGCCGCTGGTGATTCATGAACAGAACGCGGTGGCGGGTTTGACCAACAAGGTATTGGCACGGCTGGCCAGGCGGGTGTTCGAGGCCTTTCCGTCCAGCTTCCCCAAGTCGGTGCGGGCCGAGCGCGTGGGTAACCCGGTGCGTCGCGAGATCGCGGCGCTGCCCGCACCGTCGCAAAGATTCGGCGAGCGGCGTGGACCGCTGCGCGTGCTGATCATCGGCGGCAGCCAAGGTGCATCGAGGCTCAACGTCGTGGTGCCCGCGGCACTGGCCATGATCGACGCGGCCGTACGGCCACAGGTCCTGCATCAGGCGGGCGAGCGGCACCTGGCGCAGGCGCGTGAGTCGTACGCCAAGCACGGCGTGCAGGCCGAGGTGCGGGCCTTCATCGACGACATGGCGGAAGCGTATGGCTGGGCCGACCTGGTGATCTGTCGTTCGGGGGCGCTGACCGTGTCCGAACTCGCCGCCGCCGGATTGCCGGCGGTGTTCGTGCCGTTCGCGGCGGCCGTGGACGACCATCAGACTCATAACGCGCGTTTCGCGGTGGATGCGGGAGCGGGTGTGCTGATTCCGGAACGTGAACTGACCCCGCTGCGCTTGTCGAATGAGCTGCATGCGTTGCTCGGCGGCGGACGCGAGCCGTTGGCGAAGATGGCGGACAAGGCGCGTTCGCTCGCCATGACGGATGCGGACGTGCGGCTCGCGGATGCCTGCATTGCGGCGGCGGGAGGTGCGGCATGACCGACCGCATGCGCCGCATTCATCGCATTCATTTCGTCGGCATCGGCGGTGCCGGCATGGGCGGCATTGCCGAAGTGCTGGTGAACCTGGGCTACCAGGTCCAGGGCAGCGACCTGAAGCCGAATGGGGTGACCCGGCGCCTGGAGCGCCTGGGCGCGCGCGTCATGATCGGGCATGCCGCCGAAAACATCGGCGCGGCGGACGTGGTCGTGGTGACCAGTGCCGTGAGTGCCGACAACGTCGAGATCGTCGAGGCCCATGCGCGCCGCCTGCCGATAGTGCAACGCGCCGAAATGCTCGGCGAGCTGATGCGCTTCCGTTATGCCATCGCGGTGGCGGGTACCCATGGCAAGACCACCACCACCAGCATGGTGGCCAGTCTGTTGGCCGAGGGCGGCCTGGACCCGACGTTCGTGATCGGCGGCCGGCTGGTGAGCGCCGACACCAATGCGCGGCTGGGTCAAGGCAAGTACCTGGTGGCCGAGGCGGATGAGAGCGATGCCTCGTTCATGCATCTGCAGCCCATGATCGCCATCGTCACCAACGTGGACCACGATCACCTCGGCACGCACGATGGGGATTTCGAGCGCCTGAAACAGAGCTTCGTCGACTTCCTGCACAACCTGCCGTTCTATGGTCTGGCGGTGATCTGCGCCGACGACCCGGTGGCCGCGTCGTTGATTCCGCGAGTGAACCGGCCGGTGGTGACGTACGGCATCGATCAGCCGGCCGACCTGCGCGCCGAGAACATCGTGCGTGATGGTCAGCGCACCCGCTTTACCGTGCGGCGCGCCGGCCAGGCGATCCCGCTCGAAGTCACGCTCAACCGGCCCGGCACCCACAATGTGCTGAACTCGCTGGCGGCCATTGCCGTGGCGTTGGAGCTGGGCGTGGCGGATGCGGCGATCCAGTCGGGGCTGGCTCAGTTCGGTGGCATCGACCGTCGGCTGCAACAGAACGGGGAGGTCCAGACGGTCAATGGCCGAGTGACCTTGATCGACGACTACGGCCATCATCCCACCGAGTTGGCCGCCACGCTGGAGGCCATTCGGCAGGGCTGGCCGTGGCGGCGCATCGTGCTGGCGTTCCAGCCGCATCGCTATACCCGCACACGCGACCTGCTCGATGACTTCGCCCGCGTGCTCGCGGGAGTCGATGCTTTACTGGTGACGGAGGTCTATGCGGCTGGCGAAGCACCGATCTCGGGAGCGGACGGCAAGGCCATCTGTCGCGCCGTGCGTTCGCACGGCCGGGTCGAACCGGTGTTCGTCGAAAAGATCGAGGAGCTGCCGCAGGCATTGACCCGCATCGCGCGCGATGGCGACCTGGTCGTGACCATGGGGGCGGGCAGCATCGGCGCCTGCGCGGCGGAGCTGCCGAAGACTCTGGCGATGGCATCGGCGACAGTGCCGGGGGGGCAGCCATGAACGCTCTGGCACTGCCGCCGGATTTCGCGTCGCGCGTGCTGCGCAACGAACTGATGGCCAGGCACACCTCGTGGCATGTGGGCGGCCCCGCGGACTTGTTTTTCAAGCCGCTGGACGTGGCAGACCTGGCCGCGTTCCTGCGCAGCCTGGAGCCGGACCTGCCGGTCATGTGGCTGGGTTTGGGCAGCAACCTGCTGGTGCGGGATGGCGGTGTGCGCGGCGCGGTGATCGACACTCATGGCGTTTTCAGCGAGCTGGAGCTGATCCAGGACGGTGCTGGAGCGGGCACCGTGCAGGAGGTATGGGCCGGCGCCGGTGTGGCCTGCGCCAAGCTCGCCAAGCAGTGCATCAAGTGGGGGCTGGGGCCGGCGGAATTTTTCGCGGGCATTCCCGGAACTCTGGGAGGCGCCCTGGCGATGAACGCCGGCGCATTCGGCGGCGAGACGTGGCAGCACGTCGTTGCGGTGGCCACGCTCGACCGGGCGGGAGTGCGGCACGAACGGCCGGCCCAGCAATTCCAAGTGGGCTATCGCCATGTCGTGGGTCCGGCCAACGAAGGTTTCCTCGGTGCGCGCTTGCGGTTCGAGAAGCGTCCCGGGGTCAGCAGCGACGACATCCGCATGTTGCTCGCCCGGCGCAAGGCCACTCAGCCGATCGGCGAATGGTCGTGCGGCTCGGTGTTCACCAACCCGCCGGGTGACCACGCGGCGCGCCTGATCGACAGCGCCGGCTTGAAGGGCTTTCGTATCGGCGGCGCACGGGTGTCGGAGATGCACGCCAACTTCATCGTGAACGATGGGACGGCGAGCGCCGCCGACATCGAGAACTTGATCGCGCAGGTCCGGCAGACGGTGGCGCAAGTGCATGGGGTGCAACTGAAACCCGAAGTGCGAATCGTTGGAGAGGTGACTTAGATCATGAGCAGTGTGCGCCGCATCACGGATGCACGTGACTTCGGTCGCGTCGCCGTCCTCATGGGCGGCACGTCGTCGGAGCGCGAAGTGTCGCTGAATTCCGGACGCAACTGCCTGGAGGCGTTGCGCCGCCGCCGGGTGGATGCGTATGCCGTCGATGGCGTGCCGGCGCTGGTGGAGGAAATCAAGGCGCGCCGCTGCGATCGCGTATTCAACATCCTGCACGGTCACCACGGTGGTGGTGAGGATGGCGTGCTGCAGGGGCTGCTGGAAGCGCTGGAGGTGCCGTACACCGGTTCGAGCGTGCTGGGCTCGGCCTTGTCGATGGACAAGATCCGCACCAAGCAGGTGTGGCTGGCGCAGGGCTTGCCGACGCCGCGCTACGAACGTCTGTCGCGCAGCGATGACGTGGTGGCGGCCGCCGGCCGGCTCGGCTTGCCGGTGATCGTGAAGCCGGCCTGCGAGGGCTCGAGCGTCGGCATCACCCGGGTGTTCAAGGAAGCGGACCTGGCCGCGGCGGTCGCACTGGCGGCGCGCTACGAAGGCGAACTGCTGATGGAACAGCTGGTCGAGGGCGACGAATACACCGTGGCCATCCTGGGCGAGCAGGCGCTGCCGTCGATTCGCATCGTGTCGGCCGGTGAGTACTACGACTATCACGCCAAGTACGTGGCCGAGGATACGCAGTATCTCTGTCCGGGCATGACGGGCGATGCCGAAGCCGAGCTGCAGGCGCTGGCGTTGCGGGCGTTCCGTGCCGCGGGCTGCAGCGGTTGGGGCCGGGTCGACGTGATGCGCGACCGCACCGGGACCAACTATCTGCTGGAAGTGAACACCGCGCCGGGCATGACCAGCCATTCGCTGGTGCCCAAGGCGGCGCAGGCGGCCGGTATCGAGATGGACGAACTGGTCTGGCGGGTGCTGGAAACCAGCTTCGAGCGCGAGGGAGGGCGGTAATGCTGTTCGAGCCGCGCAAGCGCAATCGACGCAAGCAGTCCTCGCCGCAGGAAGGTGAGGTGGCGTCGCGCTGGTCGCTGAGCTGGCTCGCGCCGCTGCTGACGCAGGGTTTGAAGCCGGTGCTCGGCATGTCGGGCGCGCTCGTCGGCGCGGCGCTGCTGGTGTGGGGTCTGATGACCGCGCTGGATCGGCCGATCGCGCAGGTGCAGGTGGGTGGGCAGTTCCATCGCGTGGCGCCGGTGCAGATCGAAGCGGCGGTTGCCCCCTTCCGTGGCGCGGGTTTTCTGTCCATCGACATGGATGCCCTGCGTGCGGCGCTGGAAAAGATCCCCTGGGTCGATCGGGTGCGCGTGGAACGTCGCTGGCCGAAGTCGGTGCGGGTGTTGATCACCGAACACGTGCCGGCGGCGCGCTGGGGCGAGGACGGCCTGATGAATACGCGGGGCGAGCTGTTCCTGCAGCACGTCCAGCATCTGCCGCCGGAGCTGCCGCAACTGGTGGGGCCGGACGGGACGCAGGAAGAAGTGGCGAAGCTGTATCTCGAAAGCTATCCGCGCCTGCTGGCGGTGGGCATGCGGCTCGCCAAGGTGGAATTGGACCCACGCGGAGCGTGGGCGTTGACGCTCAGCAATGGCGTGCAGGTACGGCTCGGACGCCAGAACGTGCAGGAGCGTTTGGAACGATTTTTACGAGTCGCCAGTCCGATGGTGGCGGCGCGCGGTGCAGCGGTGAGTTATGTGGATCTACGTTACAGCAATGGATTCTCGGTCGGTTGGAATCCGGTCACGCAAGTGGCCCATGACCCTAAGGATCTGACGTCCGATGGCTAGAAAAAACGATCGTAATCTGATTGTCGGCTTGGACATTGGCACCTCCAAGGTGGTGGCCATCGTTGGCGAGCTGACGCACGAGGGCAAGCTCGAAGTGGTGGGCCTGGGCTCACATCCTTCGCGCGGGCTGAAACGCGGCGTGGTGGTCAACATCGAATCGACCGTGCAGTCGATCCAGCGCGCCGTCGAAGAAGCGGAACTCATGGCCGGCTGCGAAATCCATTCGGTGTACGCCGGCATCGCCGGCAGCCATGTGCGCAGCCTGAATTCGCACGGCATCGTCGCGATCCGCAACAAGGAGGTGACTTCGGAAGACGTGGACCGGGTGATCGATGCGGCACGCGCCGTGGCCATTCCCGCCGACCAGAAGATTCTGCACATCCTGCCGCAGGAATTCCTGATCGACAGCCAGGAAGGTATCCGCGAGCCCATCGGCATGTCGGGAGTGCGGCTGGAGTCCAAGGTACACATCGTGACCGGAGCCGACAGCGCGGCACAGAACATCGTCAAGTGCGTGCAGCGCTGCGGCCTGTCGGTGGAGGACATCGTGCTGGAACAGCTGGCGTCCAGCCATGCGGTGTTGGCGGACGACGAGAAGGAGCTGGGCGTGTGCCTGGTGGACATCGGCGGCGGCACCACCGACATCGCGGTGTTCTCCGGCGGCGCGATCCGCCATACGGCGGTGATCCCGATCGCGGGCGACCAGGTGACCAACGACATCGCGGTGAGCCTGCGGACGCCGACTCACCATGCCGAGGAAATCAAGATGAAGTTCGCCTGCGCGCTGTCGCAGCTGGCGAATTCGGACGAGACCATCGAAGTGCCCAGCGTGGGCGACCGGCCGGCACGGCGCCTGGCGCGCCAGACGCTGGCCGAGGTGGTCGAACCTCGTTACGAAGAGCTGTTCGCGCTGGTGCGCGAGGAGTTGCGACGCTCGGGCTTCGAGGAAGTGATCGCGGCCGGCGTGGTGCTCACCGGCGGCAGCGCCAAGATGGAAGGAGCGGTCGAGTTGGCCGAGGAAGTGTTCCATATGCCGGTGCGTCTGGGCATACCGCAGCACATCGCGGGCCTGGTGGACGTGGTCAGCAACCCGATCCATTCGACCGGGGTCGGGCTGCTGCTGTATGGCCGCGAGAACTTCATGCGCGGCCGGCGTGCGCCACTGGGCGGAGACGTACGTGGGACCTGGGACCGGATGCGGGCCTGGTTCCAGGGGAATTTTTGATGAAGGGGTGCATCGGCCGCACACACGACCTCTGAACGTGGGTGTGGCGGGTGTGTTTTTTGTTGACGTGATTTTGAGATGTCATGGCGACATCGAGGGGACTAACGATGTTTGTATTAGCAGAGACTGAGAATCAAGGGGCCGTGATCAAGGTCATCGGCGTGGGCGGCGGCGGCGGCAACGCGGTCGCGCACATGGTGACGGCCGGGATCGAAGGCGTGGACTTCATTTGCCTGAACACCGATGCGCAGGCGCTGAAGCATTCCAAGGTCAAGGTGGGGCTGCAGATCGGCTGCAACATCACCAAGGGCCTGGGCGCCGGCGCCGATCCCGAAGTGGGCCGCCAGGCGGCGATGGAGGATCGCGACCGCATCATTGAAATGATCGAAGGTTCGGACATGCTGTTCATCACCGCCGGCATGGGCGGCGGCACCGGCACCGGCGCCGCTCCCGTGGTGGCGCAGATCGCCAAGGAGCTGGGTATCCTGACGGTGGCGGTGGTGACCAAGCCGTTCGACATGGAAGGCAGCAAGCGCATGGGCTCGGCCGATCACGGCATCGCCGAACTGAGCCGGCACGTGGACTCGCTGATCACCATTCCCAACCAGAAGCTGCTGAGCGTGCTGGGCGGCGACATTACGCTGCTCGATGCGTTCAAGTCCGCCAACCAGGTGCTGCAGGGCGCGGTGCAGGGCATTGCCGAGCTGATCACCAAGCCCGGTATGATCAACGTCGACTTCGCCGACGTGCGTACCGTGATGGCGGAGACCGGCATGGCCATGATGGGTTCGGGCACGGGCCGCGGCGAAAACCGCGCGCGCGAAGCTGCCGAAGCCGCTGTGTCCAGCCCGTTGCTCGAGGATGTGAACCTGTCCGGCGCGCACGGCCTGCTCATCAATGTGACCGCGGGCATGGATCTGCGGACCAGCGAGTTCAGCGTGGTCGGCGACACCGTGAAGCAGTACGCTTCCGAGGACGCCAACGTGGTGGTCGGCTGCGTGATCGATCCTGAGATGAGCGAAGAGATTCGCGTGACGGTGGTGGCGACCGGCATCGGCCGGCCGGTGGCGCAGAGCCAGCAGCCGCCGGATGCCCGCAAGATGACCGCCATCCAGGGTGGCCGGGGCAGCCGGGTGCCGACGCTGGACAACCTGCAGGTCCCGACCTACATCCGCAACCAGCGCGAAGGCGCGCCGCGGCGGGCGGTGGGCGATGGGCTGAACATGGACGACACCTCGGTGCTCGACATTCCGGCCTTCCTGCGTCGGCAGGCCGATTGAAGCAGGCCGTTTGACGGGAATCGGTTGACGTACTCCCGGCCACCGTCCCCGGCCGGGATTGCGATACCACATGGGTGCGGGCAAGTCAGAGGCTTGTCCGTGCCCTGGGGCGATGCTACGGTGCGCGCGCGAGAACCACCGGCGGTGGTGCCGGTCTAAACTCCCTGGTTGGTTCAATTGATTGGTTCGAAACGACCCTGTTTGGAGGGTCTCATGCTGCAACAACGCACCCTGAAAAATACGATTCGCGCCACGGGAGTGGGCCTGCACTCCGGCAAGAAGGTGCTGATGGTGCTGCGCCCCGCGCCCGTGGACACCGGGGTGGTGTTCCGGCGTACCGACCTGGACGCCAAGGTGGACGTGCCGGCCTTTGCCGAGAACGTCGGCGAAACCACGCTGGGCACCACGCTGATCAAGGACGGCGTGCGGGTGGCCACCATCGAACATTTGATGTCGGCGTTCGCCGGGCTGGGGCTGGACAACGCTTATATAGAGTTGTCGGCCGAGGAAGTGCCCATCATGGACGGCAGTGCGGCGCCTTTCGTGTTTCTTTTGCAGTCGGCCGGGATCGAGGAGCAGGCGGCTCCCAAGCGCTTCGCCCGTATTCTGCAGCCGATTGAAGTGCGTGACGGCGACAAGTGGGCGCGCTTCACGCCATACGACGGCTTCAAGGTGAATTTCGAGATCGAGTTCAACCACCCGATTTTCAAGCAGCGCGACCAGTCGGCCAGCATGGAGGTGTCCACCACTTCCTTTTTACGGGAAATCAGCCGCGCCCGTACTTTCGGCTTCATGCGTGACCTGGAATACATGCGCTCGCGCAACCTGGCGCTGGGCGGGACCATGGACAACGCCATCGTGCTGGATGACACCCGCATCCTCAACGAGGAGGGATTGCGCTACGAAGACGAGTTCGTGAAGCACAAGATCCTGGATGCCATCGGCGACCTGTTCCTGCTGGGCCGCAGCATTCTGGGCGAGTTCAGCGGCCACAAGTCGGGGCACTCCTTGAACAACCAGTTGGTGCGCCGGTTGCTGGCGACGCCGGCTGCCTGGGAAGAGGTCACGTTCGAGAATACCCAGGATGCGCCGGCTGGCCTGGCGGCGAACGGCTAGCTGCTGGCGCCGACTTTTACCCGGATCCGGCTGAATTGGGTTTCCCCGGCAGCGCGCAGCCGCTCGGTGAGCTGCTCCTGGACATAATGCACATGCGAGGCCCAGGCCGCCGAGTCGACGCTGACGACCAGGGTATCGTCGCGGTAAGTGGCTGACAGGACATGGATTTTCTCCGGTCCGTCGAGGGCGGCGCGCACCTTGTCGGTGAGTTCGATGCTCTGCTGGGCGCGCCGCTCCAGGTCGGCGAACAGCCCTCCCAGGCCTTCGGTGATCGGCTTCATAGTGAAATAGACGACGAAATTGGCTCAAGACCACGCTTTGTGTCTTGATCTTTGGGGTCCCGATTCTGCATATTCCCGCCCACTGTCAAGGGCAAACCCGTCGAAAGGCGGGGACGCAAAGCCACCGGTCTGCCGACCAACCGCTCGAAGATACCCCGAAAAGCTTGTCTTTCAAGGGGTTATTCGCGGGCGGACGGTCATGATAGCGGGGTTGCCAGGATGATGTCGGACGCTTCCAGAGTGAACCACCTGGTGAACCATTCTGGGCCAGTCTACATCCATTCATCTTGACCCAAGATTCATTGGTGTAATCGCTATTGGACGCCCATCGTTGGCGGACGCGAGGTTGTTTGATGAACGTCATCGTCTTTTCCAAGCGGCTGGGACGCACTCGGCAATTCGAGTTCGGCCGTCCGGTCGTCTTGACGGTGACGCTAGCCGTGGTGGTGACGGTACTGGCGGGCGTGTTGTTCGCGGGTGTGCAACTGGGCCGCAGCAGCATGTTTGCGCCCACCGCGCAGATCGCCGACTGGGGCCGCCGCCTCGAAGAACAGCGTCTGCAAGTGCTGGATGCCAAACAGGAATTGCAGAGCCGGCTGGATGCCCTGGCGGGCCGGGTCGGGCAGATGAACGCGCATGTGATCCGCCTGGACGCGCTGGGCCGGCGCCTGACGCAGATGGCACACCTGGACAAGGGCGAATTCGATTTCGACAGCGTTCCGGCCATGGGCGGACCTGAATCCCTGGTGGAGGGCGCCCTGGCGTCTTCGCCGGAAATCACCGGCATGCTCGACAGCCTGATGAGCCAGATCAAGGACCGCGAGCGCCAGCTCAGCGTGCTGGAAAGCCTGATTTCCACCCGCAATCTCAGCCGCCAGATCGTGCCCGACGGCCGTCCGGTGCTGCAGGGCTGGATTTCCTCCTACTTCGGCCAGCGCACCGATCCGTTCACCGGCCGCAATGTGTATCACCGTGGCATCGATTTCGCCGGTCCCGCGGGATCGCAGGTGGTGGCGGTGGCTGCCGGTGTCGTGACCTATGCGAAGGAGCGTTTCGGTTACGGCCGGACCGTGGAGATCAATCACGGCAACGGACTGGTGACCCGCTACGCCCATAACCAGAAACTGCTGGTGCACGTCGGCGATACCATCCAGAAGGGCCAGACCGTGGCGCTGATCGGTTCCACCGGCCGTTCCACCGGTCCGCACCTGCATTTCGAGGTGCTGAAGCGCGGCCGGGCCATCGATCCGATGACTTTCGTCAGGAAATAGCCGGCCGGCATTTGTGCTGGTATTTGCCTTGTATTTGCCACGGGTGCCCCAAGCCTGGGGCTAATCGCCAGCGCCCGAGGACTTCCGGCTGCGAACTGGCGTGTACAATCGCACCCTTTTCTCGTCCCACCGGAGTTTCAGCGTGGCGAATTGGCTCAGCCAACTGTTCGGCAGCCGCAATCAGCGGGTTCTCAGCGGTTATTCCAAGAATGTCAGCCGTATCAATGCCTTGGAGCCGAGCTACCAGGCGCTGAGCGACGCGGACCTGCAGGCCAAGACCGCCGAGTTCCGCCAGCGTCTGGCGCAGGGCGAGACGCTGGATGATTTGCTGCCGGAGGCCTTCGCGGCGGTTCGCGAGGCGGCGCGGCGTGTCCTCGGTATGCGCCATTTCGATGTGCAGCTGATCGGTGGCATGGCGCTGCACCAGGGCAAGATCGCTGAAATGCGCACCGGCGAAGGCAAGACGCTGGTGTCGACACTGCCGGCCTACCTGAACGCGCTGCCCGCCAAGGGCCTGCACGTGGTGACGGTGAACGAATACCTGGCGCAGCGCGACGCGGACTGGATGGCGCAGGTGCACCGCTTCCTGGGGCTGACCGTCGGTGTCATCAAGAGCGGGCAGTCGGCTGAGGAGAAACGCGCCGCCTACGCCGCCGACATCACTTACGGCACCAACAACGAATTCGGCTTCGACTATCTGCGCGACAACCTGGCGTTCCGCCTGGAAGATCGTTCGCAGCGCGAACTGGTCTACGCCATCGTCGACGAAGTGGACTCGATCCTGATCGACGAGGCGCGCACGCCGCTGATCATTTCCGGTCCGGCGGAAGAAAGCACCGAGCTGTACGTGCGCATCAATCAGCTGGTGCCGAAACTGAAACGCCAGGCGGAAGAGGAAGGCGAAGGCGACTTCTGGGCGGATGAGAAGACCCGCCAGGTCCATCTGTCGGATGCCGGTCATGAGCACGCCGAGGAGCTGATCGCCGCGGCTGGCCTGCTCAAGCCCGATGAGAGCTTGTACGACGCGACCAACATCCGCTTGATGCATCACCTCAACGCCGCACTGCGCGCCCATGCGCTGTATCACAAGGACGTCGAATACATCGTGCGCAACGACGAGGTGGTCATCGTCGACGAATTCACCGGCCGCACCATGCCGGGCCGGCGCTGGTCCGACGGCCTGCACCAGGCGGTGGAGGCCAAGGAAGGCGTGCGGGTGCGCGAGGAAAACCAGACCGTCGCCTCGATCACGTTCCAGAACTACTTCCGCATGTATTCCAAGCTGGCCGGCATGACCGGCACGGCGGATACCGAAGCGTTCGAGTTCCAGTCCATCTATGGACTGGAGGTGGTGGTCATTCCCACCCACCGCCCGATGGCGCGCAAGGACCACTCGGACTACGTGTATCTCACGGCGAACGACAAGTTCCAGGCCATCATCGAGGACATTCGCGATTGCGTGAGCCGCGGCCAGCCGGCGCTGGTCGGCACCACGTCGATCGAGACCTCGGAATTCTTGGCCCAGCTGCTGGAGAAGGAGAAGATCCCGCACCAGGTGCTGAACGCCAAGCAGCACGAGCGTGAAGCCAGCATCGTGGCCAACGCGGGCCAGCCCGGCACCGTGACCATTGCCACCAACATGGCGGGCCGTGGAACCGACATCGTGCTCGGCGGTAGCCTGGACGCGGAACTGCAACAGATCGATCCCGCCGACGAAGCCGCGAGGAGCCGTGCGCGCGAGCAATGGCAGGAGCGGCACAACGCGGTTCTGGCCGCGGGCGGCTTGCACATCGTCGGCACCGAGCGGCACGAGTCGCGCCGTATCGACAACCAGCTGCGCGGCCGTTCCGGCCGTCAGGGCGACCCCGGTTCGAGCCGGTTCTATCTCTCGCTCGAAGACAACCTGATGCGCATCTTTGGCGATCCGGAGCGCACCAAGCGCTGGCTGCAGACCGCCGGCATGAAGGAAGGCGAGGTCATCGAGAGCCGCATGCTGTCGAAGCAGATCGAGCGCGCCCAGCGCAAGGTCGAGGCGCACAACTTCGATGCCCGCAAGAACCTGCTCGAATACGATGACGTCGCCAACGATCAGCGCAAGGTGATCTACCAGCAGCGCACCGAGGTCATGGGGGCCGAGGAGGTGGGCGACTCCGTGGCAGGTATCCGCCGCGAAGTGCTCAACAACATCATCTCCCGCAACATGCCCGAGGGCAGCCCCGAGGACCTGTGGAACGTGGCTGCGCTGACCGAGACCTTGCAGCGCGACTTCGGCGCCGCGATCGACATCAAGGGCTGGCTGGAGGCCGACAAGGATCTGACCGACCAGGACGTGCGCGAACGCGTGGCCAAGATCCTCGATGATGCCTACGAGGCCAAGGTGCAGACCTATGGAGCGCCGATGGTCCGCTACCTCGAAAAGGCCATCATGCTGCAACAGCTCGATTCGCACTGGCGCGAGCATCTGGCGGCTATGGATTATCTGCGCCAGGGCATTCATCTGCGCAGCTACGCTCAGCAGAACCCGAAACAGGAATACAAGCGCGAAGCCTTCGAACTGTTCAGCAGCATGCTGGACCGGATCAAGCACGACACCGTGTCGCTGCTGTCGCGGATGCAACTGCGCACCCAGGAAGAGATCGATGCCGAGGAAGCCGAGCGTCAGCGGCGCCTGGAACAGGCCATGCGCTTCCAGCATGCGGCTCCCGAACAGTTGACCGCCGCGCCCGGCGCCGACGGACTGTCAGGCGAGCAGGGCGAGCCGCAGCAACTGGCGCATGTCGAGCAGTTCGTGCGCGATCATCGCAAGGTGGGTCGGAACGAACCCTGTCCGTGCGGTTCGGGCAAGAAGTACAAGCACTGCCACGGGGCACTGGCGCAGGAAGGATGATTCACGTCGTCGCCGGCGCTCTGCTCGATGCGGCGGGGCGCGTGCTGCTGGCGCAACGGCCGGAAGGCAAGCACATGGCCGGCGGCTGGGAGTTTCCCGGCGGCAAGCTGGAGGCGGGCGAGGAGCGCTTCGCCGGTCTGCGTCGTGAGCTGCAGGAGGAGCTGGGCGTGGACGCCGACGCCGGCGAGCCGCTGATCAGCTACGAACATGAGTATCCCCACCGCCGGGTCATCCTGGACCTGTGGCTGGTGACCCAGTACTCGGGCGAACCCTATTCCCGTGAGGGCCAGCCCCTCAAATGGGTGACCCTGGCCGAGCTGGACTCGGCCGGGCTGCTCGAAGCCGACCTGCCCATGATTCCCGCGCTGCGGGAGGGGGCGGCGCGGATCATGAGGGTCACAGCCTCTCTTTGAGGAAATCCAGCGCCAGCTCGTAGAAGTGTTTGCCGGTCAGCGGGAAGCGCGTCAGCGCGTGCTTGCTGCCGGGGTAGGTCATCAACTCGAATTGCCGCCCCTGGCTTTGCAGGCGCTGCATCAGCAGCGTGCTGTGGGTGAACAGCACATTGTCGTCCGCCATGCCATGCACCAGCAGCAGCCGGCCATGCAGCGCGTCGGCATGTGCCAGTACACCGCTTTGCTCGTAGGTGCTGCCCGGTGCATTGGGCATGCCCAGGTAGCGCTCGGTGTAGTGCGTGTCGTAGAGGCGCCAGTCGGTGACCGGCGCTCCCGCGATACCCGCCTTGAAGGCGGTGGTAGTCGTAAGCGCCATCAGGGTCATGTAGCCGCCATAGCTCCAGCCCATGATGCCGATGCGCTGCGGGTCCACGAAGGGCTGGGATTTCAGGAACTCCACGCCGCGCAGCTGATCCTCGATCTCCAGCTTGCCGAGGCGGCGGTAAATCGCCGTGTCGAACGCTGTGCCGCGCATCCCTGAGCCACGATTGTCCAGCGTGAAAACCACGAAGCCCTGCTGTGCCAGGATCTGGCGGAAGTAGCCGCCGCCCATCCACTCGCGCCGCACGTTCTGATGGTGCGGGCCACCGTACACGTCGACCAGGACGGGATAGCGCTTGCCTGGCTCCAGGTGATTGGGCTGGGTCAGGCGGTAATACAGGGTCTGACCATCGCTGGCGGCGATCGAACCGTAAGTTTCCTTGGGGTGGTTGGGCAGGTACGGATGATAGGGATGAGAACTGTCGAGCGCATTGCGGACCAGCCAGCTGCGCACCTTGCCGTCCACCGAACGCAAGCTTGCCGTCGGCGGTTGTTCGGGCGAGGACCATTGGTCGAGATAGTGCTTGCCCCCAGGCAGGAGCTTGGCGTCATGCCAGCCGGCTTCGCTGGAAATGCGCCGCACCTGGCTCGCGTCCTTAGTGTCGAGCGAGGTGACATAGAGCTGGCGTTCGAGCGGCGAGGCCTGGTTGGCCAGGAAGTAAACCAGCCCCTTGGACTCGTCGACTCCCACCAGTCCGCTTTCTCCGCTGGCGCCCACCACCATCCAGTCTCCGGCGGTCAGTGGCCGGATCAGTTTGCCCTCCAGGTCATGGAGATACAGATGCCGGTAGCCGGAGCGGCTCGACGCCCAGATGAAGGCCGGGCGCTTTTTCAGGAAGCGCAGGTCGTTGTGCAGTTCCACCCAGGCCGGGCTGGTTTCGGTCAGCAGCGTGCTGGAGGCGCCGGTGCCGGCGTCGATCTTCAGCAGGTCCAGGCGTTGCTGGTCACGGCTCTGGCGTTGTACCGCCACATGCCGGGAATCGGGGAACCAATCCACCCGCGCCAGGTAGTGGTCGGTGTTGCCGAGATCGACGGGCGTGACGCGGCCCGAGTCGAGTTCCAGCAGTTTCAGTTCGACCAGGGTGTTGGCGGTGCCGGCGGCCGGGTAGCGCTGCCGGAATATCTGGGCGCCGTCGGCATTGATCTCCAGGCGCTCGATTTCCTGCACCGGCGTGTCATCGATGCGGGTGAAGGCGATCCGGCGTTCGTCGGGCGACCACCAATAGCCGGTGTCCCGATCCATTTCCTCCTGCGCGATGAACTCGGCGACGCCGTTTTGCACCAGGCCCTTGCCATCGGTGGTGAGCGCGCGCTCCAGGCCGGTGCCGAGGTCGATGGCGTACAGGTTCTGGTCGCGAATGAAACTGACGTAGCTGCCCTTGGGGGAGAAGCGCGCGTCGGTCTCATAGCTCTGGGTCGTGGTCAGGCGGCGGACGGCGTTGCCGCCGGTGGCTGTCAGGTCGTAGAGGTACAGGTCGCCGCCCACCGGGACCAGCAGGCGCTTGCCGTCGCTGGAGAAGCTGTACTCGACGATGCCACGCAGCGCGGCCGTGCGCTGCCGCTCGCGCCGCGCTTCTTCCTCGGCCGACAGCCGTTCGTTGTCGCCGACCAGGACGCGTGAATCGAGCAGTAGCTTGGCTTTGCCCGAGCGCGTGTCGAAGGCCCACAGGTCCAGTTGGTCCTTGTTGTCGGCCTTGCCCTGCAGATAAGTGACGTAGCGCCCGTCGGGCGAGAACTTCGGCTGTTGCAGGCGCGGGCCGCTAAGCTCGGGACCGGCGAATATCCGCTCGATGGTGAGAGCCTGATCGGCTGGCGCAGACGGGTGCGCGGGAACTTGCGTGGCAGTGGACATGATCAGGGAAACGATGAGCGCTTTGATATATCGCATTGAACCCGCCAGGATCGAGACGCTACAGGCAGATAAGGGTACTGGGTTCGACGCTGCAGCGGGAACTTGGTAGCCGGTCGGTCAGCTGCGCCGCTCGGGGACGTCCTCGAGGTCCGCTTCGGCGCTCCCGTCGTCGGCGATGCCGCGTTTCTCGGCTGCCCAGGCGCCCAGATCGATCAATTTGCAGCGTTCGGTACAGAACGGCCGCCACGGTGAACTCTCCGACCATTCGACCGGTCGATTGCAGGTGGGGCAGGGGACCACGGTGGCCATGGCGGGTCAGCTGCAGGTGGTCAGCAGGAATCGCACGTCCTCGGTGGCCTGGACCGGGCGGGTATTCACGTCGCTGGAGGTCATGAACCGAATGCTGCAACGGTGATGACTGCCGCTGATCTCCGGAAACAGCGGAGTCCGCGGCGGCAGGGTGATACGCAGCAGCTGGCAGGGATTTTCACGCTCGAACGTCAGCTGGAAGACGCCACCCACGGCGGTTTCCTGGCGAGGCCGGGCCTGCTCGCGGGTCAGCCACAGCAGCTCGGTCACGGCGTCGCACAGCGGCCGGATGGTGGTCATCCAGCCGTCGAAAGTCGCGGTCCGCAGCTCAGGATCCTGGTCCAGCCAATGCCGGTAGTCAGGCAGGTCGAACTCGCAGGTGCCGCCCGGAATGGCGTTGCGGTGCTTGATGGCGTTCAGGAATTCCGAATCCCGCAGCCGCTGCATGAACAGGGCGCCGGCACTGTTCAATTCGGTGCGCAGCTTGGACAGGTTGGTCAGCACCGCCTTGAGGCGCCCGCCGTCCACCCCGGGCTTGGCCCCATACTCGTGCAGGATGGTGATTTGCCGCTCGAGTTCCTTCAGCACCTCGCTGCGGATGTCGCCCCGCGCGGTGATGGCGAGAATTTCCAGCAGCGAATTGACGGCGGCGCGCATCGCCCAGGAGTCGGCGCGCTCCTCGTGGTACAGGGCCTGCTGGTACAGGAAATCCAGCCGCAAAAACGTACGCATCCGCTCGTTCAGCGGTTGCTCGTAAACGGTCAGGACGGCGGCCTCGGCGCCGATCGGATTTTGATCTGGCGAAGTCATGCGCGGATTGTGAATCAGTCGGGCGCCGAAAGGCTAGGGAAGTGCAGATTAATTACGGAAGGTCATTGATTGTGAAACCGGCAGCTGTCTCGGCATGCCGACGCAGAGGCGTACAAAGCCCAGGATTCAAGGCAATCGCGCCCCGCTTTCGGCTTGGTATTTCCGGTGCAGGGCCTGCACGAGTTTTTCCAGGTCGGCCAGAGTGCCTTTGTTCTCGATCACGTCATGAGCCGCGGACAAGCGCTGTTCGCGCGTGGCCTGCGCCGCCAGAATCCGTTTGGCCTGTTCGATGTCGGTGTTGTCGCGCGCGATCAATCGGCGTATCTGCTCTTCTTCCGGGCAGTCCACCACCAGCACCCGGTCATAGGCGTTGGCGCGCCCGGTCTCCACCAGCAGCGGAATCACATGAATCTGGTACCGCCCGCCGGCGGCCGCGGAACGCCGCGCCAGTTCTTCCCGGATGGCGGGATGCGTGATCGCTTCCAACTGGCGGCGCTGTCCGGGATCGGCGAACACCCGTTCCCGCAACCGACGGCGATCCAGTCGCCCGGTGTCATCCAGAATCACCGTGCCGAAGGACTCGATCAGCCTGGTCAGCCCCGGGGTCCCCGGTTCGACCACGTCGCGGGCGATCTGATCGGTGTCCAGTACCGGCACTCCGAGGTGCTCGAACAGCCTGGCCACGGCGGTCTTGCCGCTGGCGATGCCTCCAGTGAGGCCGATGAGCAGGGGGCGGGGAGGGTTTACGGGTGGGGTCATCCCGTGAGAATGAGGGTAAATTACCGATATTTCAATCGGTTATCTGAATCCCTGGTCAGCCCAGACCGGTCATCCGCAGGTACGAGCCGACCAGTTCCTGGCCCCACATCAGGGCAATCCAGCCCGCGGTGGCGAGATAGGGACCGAAGGAAAACGGTAGGTTGTGGTCGCGGCCACGTATCAGGATCACCAGGCCGCCGAGGATCGAGCCCGCCAGGGCCGACAACAGAATGATGGGCAGCAGCATCTGCCACCCCAGCCAGGCGCCCAGGGCCGCGAACAGCTTGAAGTCGCCGTACCCCATGCCTTCCTTGCCGGTCAGCAGCTTGAAGAGCTGGTACACCGTCCACAGGCTCAGGTAACCAGCCGCCGCGCCGATGAGGCTGGAGCGTGGGTCGACGGGCAGGCCGATATCGGGAACCGTGCCCGCCAGGCTCAACAGCAGTCCGATCCAGAGCAGCGGCAGGGTCAGGTTGTCCGGCAACAATTGGGTGTCGAAATCGATGGCGAACAGTGCGACCAGGAACCAGGTCAGCAGCAGCGCCGCCCCTGTGTACCAGACGAAGCCAAACTTCCACGCCACCAGGGCGGATAGCACCGCTGTGGTCAGTTCGACCACGGGGTATCTCACTGAAATCTTCGCTCCGCACTTGGCGCACTTGCCCCCCAGCATCAGGTAGCTGATGACCGGGATGTTCTGCGTCGCTGTGATCATGGCTCCGCATTTGGGGCAGGCGGAGCGGGGGACGAACAAATTGTATTTGGGGTTGTGGCGGGTGCGCGCCTCGGCCTCGGGCTTGGCCTCGTCAAGGAACTGCTCCGCCTCCGTCCGCCAGGCGCGCTCCAGCATGATGGGCACGCGGTGAATGACGACGTTCAGGAAGCTGCCGACCAGCAGGCTGACGACGAAGACGATCGTAATCCACGTCACCGGTGAGGTAGACAGTATTTCCATCAATGCCGCGAACACGTCGTGCATGCTTCGAGCCCCACCGCTATCTCATCCGTCGTACGAGAAAACGCCGCGCGAAGCGCGGCGTTGGATCCCCATGCCATCGTTGCCTTTGCGGGGCCTTAGACCACGGCGCCCAGCTTGAAGATCGGCAGGTACATGGCGATCACCAGGCCGCCGACCAACACACCGAGGATGGCCATGATCATGGGTTCGAGCAGGCTGCTCATGGAATCGACCGCCGCATCGACGTCGGCTTCGAAGAAGTCGGCGACTTTGGATGCCATCTGGTCGAGCGAGCCGGATTCCTCACCGACCGCGATCATTTGGTTGACCATGTTCGGGAACAGGCCAGTGCTTTCCATGCAGCGCTGCAGGCGCATGCCGGTGGAGACCTCGTCGCGGATGCGCAGAGTAGCTTCTTCGTAGACGATGTTGCCGGTGGCACCGGCTACCGACGTCAGTGCCTCGACCAGTGGTACACCAGCGGCGAACATGGTGGACAAGGTCCGGGCATAGCGCGCGATGGCGGCCTTGACCATGATGGGACCGATGATGGGCATTTTCAGCATGAGGCGATCCAAGACACGCCGCATGGCGCGGGAGCGTTTCTTGAAATAAAAGAACGCATAGCCGAGGGCACCCACAAGCAGTGCCAACCACCAGCCCTGGTCCTGGACGAAGCGCGACAGGTTGATGACCATCTGGGTGAAGGCCGGCAGGTCGGCGCCGAAACCTTTGAACAGAGATTCGAACTGCGGAATGACGAAGACCAAGAGAATGACGGTGACGACGGCCGCGACCACCAGTACCGCCGCTGGGTAAAACAGCGCTTTCTTGATTTTCTTCTTCAATGCCTCGGTCTTTTCCTTGTAGGTGGCGACCTTGTCGAGCAGGGTCTCCAGCGCACCGGCGTGCTCGCCGGCTTCCACCAGGTTGACGAACAGGTCATCGAAGTAGAGCGGATGCTTGCCGAGCGCTTCGTGCAATGTCGTGCCCGCCTCGACATCCGCTTTGATGGCCAGCACCAGCTTTTGCATCGCCGGCTTGTCATGGCCATTGCCGATGATGTCGAAGCACTGCACCATCGGGATGCCGGCTTGCAGCATGGTGGCCAGCTGACGGGAAAACAGTGCGATGTCTTCCGCATTGACCTTCTTGCCGCTCTTGAAGAGCTGGAGTTCCTTGCGGACGCTCTTCGCTAGTACGCCTTGTTTGCGCAGATCGGCTTTGACCGCCGCTTCCGAGACGGCAAGCATCCGGCCCTTGATGCGCTTGCCTCTCTTGTCGGTACCTTCCCAGACGTAGGGCAATTGTTGTGGTGCGGCTGAGGCGGCTTGGGCCATGGTGCTGCTCTCGTAATGTCTAACGACGCTGTTGGGTCAGACCGATTGGGGCGCTATTCGACGGTGCACTGGTTGACTTCATCGAGGCTGGTGATGCCAGCGGCCACCTTGGTCAGTCCGGACTTGCGCAGGTCCCAAATCCCTTCCTTGGCCGCTTGATCGGCGATGTCGACCGCGTTGCCGTCCTGCAGAATGATACGTTGAATTTCCTCGGACACCGGCATGACCTGATAAATGCCGGTACGTCCCTTGTAGCCGTCGGTGCATTGCGAGCAGCCCACCGGCTTGAAGATCTTCAGGCCGGCCGCGATCTCCTCCTGGGTGAACCCCTCCTTGAGCAGCACCTCAGCGGTCATGTCGATCGGCGTTTTGCAACTGTTGCAAAGTTTGCGAGCCAGGCGTTGAGCGATGATCAGGGACACCGAGGTGGCGATGGCGTAGGGTTTCACGCCCATGTCGATGAGCCGAGTCAGGGTTTTCGGCGCGTCGTTGGTATGCAGCGTCGAAAGTACCAAGTGACCGGTTTGCGCGGCCTTGATGGCGATTTCGGCGGTTTCCAGGTCGCGAATTTCGCCGACCATGATGACGTCAGGATCTTGACGCAGGAAGGCGCGCAGGGCGCCGGCGAAGGTGAGCCCGACCTTGGGGTTTACGTTGACCTGATTCACGCCAGGCAGGTTGATTTCCGCCGGGTCCTCAGCCGTGGAGATGTTCGTGTCTTCCGTGTTCAGGATATTCAGACCGGTATAGAGCGAGACCGTCTTGCCGCTACCCGTGGGGCCGGTGACCAGGATCATGCCATGCGGCTGGGCCAGTGCCTTCGTGTACAGCTCCCTCTGCATCGGTTCATAGCCGAGTGCATCGATGCCGAGCATGGCGCTGGACGGATCCAGAATACGGGCGACGATTTTCTCGCCGAACAGCGTGGGGCAGGTGCTGACACGGAAATCGATAGCGCGGTTCTTCGAGATCCGCATCTTGATGCGTCCGTCCTGCGGGACGCGGCGCTCGGCGATGTCCAGTCGCGACATCACCTTCAGCCGCGCGGCAAGTTTGGTCGCCAGCTGTACTGGCGGTGCCGCAAGTTCTTTCAGATAACCGTCGAGCCGCAATCGTATGCGATAGCTTTTTTCGTACGGTTCGAAATGAATGTCGGAGGCGCCTTTCTTGATGGCGTCGAGCAGCACTTTGTTGACGAACCGGACGATGGGGGCATCTTCGACATCATCGCGGGCGACGGCTTCGGCATCCAGGTCGTCGTCACCGCTGGTGATGTCAAGATTCTCCAGGTCCAGACCGTCTTCGTCTGTGAACCCGCCCAGCTGGGTATCGGCCTGTTCGATCGCCTTGCTGGCGATTTTCTGCAGTTTGTCCTCTTCGACGACGACGGCTTCCACGGAAAGGCCGGTTTGAAACTTGATCTCGTCGAGCGCATGCAGATTGGTCGGGTCGGATACCGCCACGAACAGGCGTTTGCCGCGCTTGATCAGGGGCAGCACCCGGTGCTTGATCAGCAGCTTGTCGGAGACCAGCCGCACGATCTCCAGATCCGGCTGGATAGCCTCCAGGTCCAGCAGCGGCACCCCGAATTCTTGCGACGCCGCAATGGCGATCTCACGCGCGTCGGCCAGCCCGGTCATGACCAGGTGGGATACCAGGTTGGTGTTGTTCACCTTGGCCGCGGCCACGGCTTCGAGCATGGCGCGCTCGTCCAGCAGCCCGTCCTGAATCAGGCGCAGGGGCAGGCCCTGTAAGCCAAGTTTCTGATTACTAAGGGAAATTGCTTCGGCCATGGGACGCGGGGTGACAAGCTGAAGGGGCAGGCTACTACTTACCGCATACGGTGCGTGCTGGCAAATTGTCAAATTGCCACCAATTGTTGCCGAGAACACCGTGAAGGGGCGGGATGCGAGTCACATTCCAGTGGCTACCGCATCTGCTGCGGTGGGAATAGCCCCGTTTCTGTGCGCTGCTGCCACGTCTTGACCGCTTCGTTTAAATTGCGCACCGTATCAGGGCCGCTCCACTGGATCGATGAACAAACGTATACCTATCTTACGGCTGACAGCAGATAAAGTAAGCGGCCTGCTTGCCGCTTCCTCTCAAAGGGTTTCACCATCACCGGCCCAGTGCTGTCGTGGCGAGAACGTATCCGATGGCAGGCAGGAACGATAGAGTCTGTGCCCTATGCTCGAAATGACATCGACCGCTCCCGCCGCTGTTTGTGCGATCCGCAGTGGTCGCCCCTGCGAGTTTGGACCGCCGGAAGTACATCCCGACCGAAGTGCACGCGTTGGGTCGGTAAGCATTATTCGTTGTCTGCATTGTGGGATTGGTATATCCACTCCACCGCTAACGGACGTTGCCTTCCTATACGATGGCCGGGAGAGCCAAGATTTCCAGCCTCTTTCGACTGGCCTTGCGAGGATGGTCAAGACGATTGCGTTTACGCATGAAGCCCGGCGGCTTCTTAGACAGATCGACCGGATACCGATACGGGTCCTCGACTTTGGTTGCGGTAGTGGGCTCTTTACTCGATGTCTTGGAGACCTGCTGCCTGAGGGTATTGTTACTGGTAGTGATTTCCATACAGATCCACCTGCGGAACTAAAGCTCAAAAATCGGGCGTATCTGTCGAACGAAACTCTTCTGCGAGATGCTGGGCGCTTCGACCTGATCATTGCGATGCATGTCATTGAGCATGACGATGACCCGATGGAGCTTCTCCACAAGCTGAGGTCACTTGGAAGTGAGGACTGCACCTTCGTGTTTGAAGTTCCTAACGTGGACTGCATCTGGGCTCATGTATTTAGGAAATCGTGGGACGCGTGGTACTTGCCGTTTCATCGCATACACTTCAGTCGACCTAGCCTCAGGAGTATTCTGAGTCGCGCGGGTTTCGAGGTTATTCGCGAAGTCGATGTCAGTATTCCCTCCATGGGGCGTTCATTCGCCAATCTACTCGGTAAGCGGAACACGCTGCCATTCCTGCTTGCAGGTGCCACCCTCCATCCCATTCAGTGGGGTGTGGAATGCATCAGTCGAAGGCCATCGGCATTGCGGGTGATTGCGCGATCTCAGGGGAAACCGCCTGTCGGTTAGGGTTTCTTCACGCGTTTGTGCAGAGCCCAGGCGCTTCCTGCGGCGTTCCATAGCAGCATGAGTGTGGTCGCGACTGGTGCGGCATAGTGCATCGGCATGGATAACCAATCATTGAGTAACCAGAGCAATCCGTAAGCCAGCGGAACGTTTGGCAGCATCATGAGCGTGTAGCGTCCAAAGGAGGCCCAATTCAGCGGCGCTTCGAAAGTGAAGAATGATTGTAGGGTAAATCCCAGCAATATCATTGTGCCTGCGCTGACAGCCAGGCTTGCCCACAGCGGTTGCCCCAGGGCATCCATGCCTATCAAGAGAAAGTTGTTCATGATGAAACAGGCGATACTAACGCTACCGTAGCAGGTCGCTTTATGGATAAGCTCTCCGATGCGGCTTCGTTTCATGCTCGCCCGTCCACGAATATTGTATTGGCGAAGGTATTGAAGAGAGGGCGGTAACCTCGGTCGTTCATGATTACGTCGATCCGATGATCTCTAATATAGTTTTCTATGCTGACTGCGGCTGTCTCGGCGCAGAAGAGATATGGTCGCCAGCGATCGAAATCCCAGGCGGAGAGAACATCATGATCAAGTCCTTCGATGTCGAGCGATGCGAAGTCGATTTGTTTCCAAGGTACATGTTCATTGAGAAAATCGTTGATACCCATTGTTCGCACTGGTATCACTTTGACTGCGGTTGCAGCATCCTGCTTTAAGATCGCTTCGCGCCATTGTGTGGACACGGTAGATAGTCCATCCATGTCCATTACATGTAGATCCAACACCCCTGATCCTTCAGGGACCACGGCGACATTTACAATTGTGTCACGAGGTCGCTTTCTCTCGATACGGCGTGCAATTTTCGGATTGGCCTCCACCAGTACGCCACTGCCCCCATCGCGATAGAAGAGGTAGCTGTTGGAGTGGGATACGGGGTCGTTCGCTCCGATGTCGATGTAATTGAGGCAGCTACGGCCTACGGCGCGAAGATAGGAGGCGATACTGCTATCCTCACCGTATTGAGAAAAACCCGACCGATTGTGAAGCTTCAGGTCGACGAAGCGGCGGAAAAAATAGCCTCTCTCATGCGGAGGAAGCGACATGAATCGTCGCGCCAGACCTAGGACCCCTGCCACAAACGCTCCTTATATCGCTTAAGTTAACTGGAAAAGAACAGTTGAGTCAGGAAAGACGATCTTCAGATCGCTTCGCTAAATGGTTGCCAGCTGGTGCTTGGAGATGTCCTGCTCATCTGTGACCAATTTTTCAATGTGCTGCTGCAGTTGTTCACGGAAGCGAGCTGCGGAGAATCGTTCGGCATTCCGACGGCAGGCCTGAGCCGAAAATCGATGGGTGTTTTCCTCGAAACAAACTACCGCGGCTTCTACTGCCTCGGGCGTCTGTTCTTCGAAAAAGACTCCAGTGGGGTCAGGTGCGTCCAGCCCGCGAACGGTTTCCGAGGCTCCTCCTCGGCCATAAGCCACCACCGGTGTGCCGGATGCCTGAGCCTCGACTGGTAGGATTCCAAAATCCTCCAATGCGGCGAATATGAAAGCTTTTGCGCGCTGCAAGTAGTCCCGCATCTGCTCATCGGATACTTTGCCCAGAAACACTATGTTCTCACCAGCGCGCTGTTTCAGTGAGCGATACTCTGGGCCATCGCCGATAACTATGAGTTTGCGTGTGTTCATGCGTGTGAATGCATCTACAATAATGTCCACTCTCTTATAGAACATCAATCGAGAGGCGCATACATAGAAATCATCCTTGGTATCGCATATAGAAAACATATCCGTCGCTACCGGTGGATAGATGATCGATGCGTTGCGTCGGTATGCCTTGAATATCCGTTTGGCGACGAACCGTGAGTTCGCTATGAGCGAGTCCACGCCATTCGCTGTTCTCTGGTCCCAAAGGCGCAGATAATGCAATAGACCGCGAGTGGCCATTCGGCGCAAACCAGGGGGGAACGTGCCACTCAGGTATTGGTGTTGCAAGTCCCAAGCGTATCGCATGGGGGTGTGTACGTAGGAGACGTGGATCTGACCCGGTCCGGTGATGACGCCTTTAGCTACCGCGTGTGAACTGGAGATCACTAAGTCGTATCCCGACAAGTCTAACTGCTCGATGGCGATTGGCATTAGTGGCAGATAGATCCAGGGCTTTCGCTTTGCGAAAGGAAGCTTCTGTAGGAAACTCGTAGTAGCTCGCTTACCCTGAATTCGTTTCCGATCCTCACCGGAAAGATGATCTACGAGTGCAAACAGGTCGGCCATGGGAAAGCTGGCGACGATTTGCTCAAGCACGCGCTCAGCCCCGGCCCAGTCGACGAGCCACTCGTGAACAATCGCTACTTTCATGTTGCCGCCAGGCGATATTGCGGTAGCGGCGTACATCCGCAGATATCAGCTTGGATGGCTATTGTGTTCACCGTTGTACCCATGACTAGCGGAAGCGTTGCAACATGCCTATTACAGCATAGGTCGGCCATCACCTGCCCTGGGCGGGTGATGGCCGACTATTCGGGCGATCGTATACGTTTACAGTCCCCGTTGCGCATATCCAGGGGCGAGAACTGTGGTGTATATCACATCGCAATAGCCCTAGTGTCGGGTCCACTGCGGTGTTCCTGCGTGGCGCTGCGTTTTTGCCCGCGGGCGATCGAATTGGACAAGCGTCGATGACAACGAAACTCGCTGATCACATTCTCATCCGGGACCCACTGCTGCGGTGGGTGTTCGTTACTGCGCTGGCGGTGTCATTCGCGATTTTCTATTGGTTGATCTATTTGCGGCAGCGTGCACTCGACATCAGTTTTGAGTCGATCTTCAACGGACTGTTCCTATTCTACGACTACCCCCTGATCATTGCTCAGATAGTGCTGCTGGTCCTGGCGTTGTTGCCGTGGATTAGAAGTGGCGCTTTCCGTTGTGTGGAGTTCATTGGCTCCCATGTGGGCGTGGTAGCTGTCGTTTATCTGATTGTTCTCGCCTGCGGCAGCCTATTGGTTTATCGCATGCATCCGCTGTCCATGGACGAATATGCGCCAGTTTTTCAGAGCAAGATTTTTGCGGCTGGCGAGTTGACCGGCAAGTTCCCCGTGCAACTGGTGGACTGGCTGGTGCCGGGCGGTTTTCAAGGTAATTTCTTCAAGGTGTCGCCTATTGATGGTCGCGTGGCGTCGGCATATTGGCCAGGTTTCGCTCTGTTGTTGACGCCCTTTACGGTCCTTGGGATCCCATGGATGTGCAATCCTGTTGTTGGGGCGGCGAGCGTGCTCATGATCCATCGGCTGGCGCTGAAGCTGTTTGGGAAGCCCTCTGCCGCCGGGCTGGCTGTGTTGCTTGCAGTAGCTGCGCCCGCGTTTACCATCGATGCCATCTCATTTTATTCGATGTCTGCACATCTGCTATTCAATGGCTGTTTCACGCTCCTGTTGCTCGAACTAACGCCGCGCCGCGCTTTCGCGGCCGGTATGCTGGGCTCTTTGGCGTTGTGTCTGCACAATCCGTTGCCGCACATGTTGTTCGCAGCTCCGTGGCTAATCTGGCTGATGGTAGACAGGCAGCGGCGTCGCATCCTTCCCGCATTGGTTGCGGGCTATGTGCCGCTGATCATCGTATTGGGAATCGGATGGTGGTTGTTGCTGCAGGGGCTTGTTCGCAACCCAGACTCGACAGCCGTGATATCGGTTGGGCAAGCGGCCACGGTGTTCACTATGCCTTCGCTCGGCTTGCTGTACGCACGGCTCGTTGGCTTGGCCAAGCTCTGGATTTGGGCGGTGCCGGCGGTAATCCCTTTGGCGGTCGCTGGTTACATGAGGTGCAGGGATAACACGTATGTCAGGCTTCTGGCTTGGTCTGCGGCGCTCACGTTCTTGGGTTATCTATTCGTGCCCTTCGATCAGGGTCACGGATGGGGTTTCCGGTATTTCCATTCGGTCTGGTTCGTTATTCCATTATTTGCTGCCGCCACGTTTGCTGTTGGCGATACTGCAACGAACAGTGCGGACGACAAATACTGGGGGGCGACTGGTTACTCAGCTGCCTGTGCGGTGCTCAGCTTGGTTTTACTATTGCCGCTCAGTGCGTTGGGTGTTCAGCGATTCATTTCACTGCACCTGGCTCAGAGCCCTGTGGCCAGGGTACCCAGCGTCGTCATTCTGCGTCCCGGCTCTGGCTACTATGCTGTGGATTTGGTTCAGAACGATCCGTTCTTACGTGATCCGGTTGTTCGATTACAGACACGCGGTCGTCAGCTGGATCAGCAAATGATGTCGCAGAATTTCAGCGGCTATATCGCTATAGAATCGGACGCGAAAGGATCTGTCTGGGTACCGCGTGCCACAGCACCTGACTCTTCAATTGCGGGGGAGGCAGCGGCCATCAAGAATCATATTGAGAAGAAAGGAACTGAATAGCAGATTAAAACCCAGCACCACCGAGGTCGTGGCCACGAAGGCCGCATGGATCGATGTGGTCATCGCTAGCCCCGGATTAGCCAACCACCGCGCCAATAGTAGAGCGTCGAACGCCAGACCGCTTACGATCAATATCGTGCCCAGGATCAAGCCTCTTTCGAGTGCGCGGTGCGATTGCAGCAATGTCACGATGCGGCTACGCAGTCCGCTGTAGCGCCGTGACATGAGCGCCTTGGCGAAGACTCCCAAGTTGAAGATGTTGAATCCCGTGAGAGTTAGCATTGAGCCGAGTGATAGGAAGTGGATACCTAGGTAGGTATTGCCGATCTGTAGCGGGCCTGTCACTAGTAACGCTTGCAGCAAAATTCCTGCCATGAGTAAGCCAAGTCCAGGAGCCAGGTACAGATAGTCGGGCGCATACGTGAGAATGAAGCGCAGGTGTCGCCAGCCGTCGCGAAATGATCGCAGGTGCGGAGGCCGATTTCTGCGATCCGGGTACAGCTTGGTTGGGATCTCAGTAATTGACAGTCCTTGGTGCGCCGCATTCGCTACCATCTCGGTGGCGAACTCCATCCCGTCGGACTGTAGCAGCATGCGTTCGGCTGCGTCCCTACGGAATGCGCGCATGCCGCAATGAAAGTCGCCGATTTTTACTCC